>Ga0233447_1000014_pt1 | contig 287794 bp, 376 predicted proteins | sample SI_124_October20_3_FD_183014 | JGI IMG/M metagenome (GOLD analysis project Ga0233447, IMG submission 183014) | Seawater microbial communities from Saanich Inlet, British Columbia, Canada - SI_124_October2016_135_MG | ecosystem: Environmental > Aquatic > Marine > Inlet | place: Canada: British...
ATCCAACAATGTCATCCAACAATGTCATCCAACAATGTCATCCAACAATGCCATTGAGCAAAAATTGTCAATCCTCTGACAGCTGTCCAACATTTTCAAAAGGTTAACAAAAGCAACCTCTTTGGATGTAAAATAGGGGGGATTAATCAGACCATATCTTACTATCAGACTTGCCAAACAACTTTGTAATGTTTTTACTATTCTTTTCTTGCTCGGACTTTCGTTTAGACTCTGATAGTTTGACATCGTTTGACATTTCTTCTGTGATATTATTCATTGAATCCCCAAAGTCTCGCATACCTTTAGCAAAAGTTTCAACACCTCTGTCTAACTTTGATAGATGTTCATTCAATACAGTATCAATGAACTTGCTAACACTAGGATACTTGTCATGTGTCTTAACATAAGCATCAACTCTTGCAATCAAATCATCTGTTTTAGAACGCTTCATTTCTGTTCTTTAAGAAACTCTTTGACTAGGGCATCTTTCATTTCCTCTGTGTAGTTCTTAGGATCTAGATGAGGGTTGGTTAATTGTAAATGTCTGACTGACTTAATTTTAGACTGTTTTAACAAACCTCTCATCTCTAACATCTCGGCTTTCAATGATGCCAATGCCTCCTTTTCATCCTCTAAGGCTGTATTCTTGACCTTTAATTTCTCAGTCTCGTCAATGGCTAAGTCAATCTCAGCTCGTCTAAATGCCTCAATCCTCTCATCTTTGGTCTTGAGATGATATTGTGCTAGGTATTTTGAATGTCTTAGGTATCCGTCAGACATTGATTCATTGTTATTCCTAGCATATTCGGTTCCACATCTTTTCCTCCAAGAGTGTAAGTTGTATTTTCTTCTGCTAGTGTCCTCATAAACTTGAGTCATTCCCAATTCATCATAAGCTTGTTTGATTTTCTTATACTCTGCTTTTCTAAATGCCACTAAAGACTGAGCATCTGAAAATCTAAAGACATAATGTTTGTTTGACTCTATGATTGTTTTAATTTGAAATGCTGTGCTACTTCTTAGGTATCTTACACCCCTTGCCATTACTCCTTTTACTGACATACTAGGGGTTTTAACAGTAGGTGGGTTAGCATAGAAATCAAAGTCTGAATCTTTAACCATTCCGGCTTCTGAAATTCTATATCCAGTATCGTTCATAAAATTATAGAGTGCTACTGAACGTTGTTGTTTCACTCTATTGATTACATTGTTAGCTTGTTCGGCTGTTAGTGGTTCAGCTTCTTCATCATCATACATTCCTCTTTTTACGGTGTTTGGAATTGGAACTCTTTTCATATCGTCATCATGGATTCTAATCCCTCCAACTTGACTCATAAATTGTCTTGACCTTGTTACATTTCCAAGAATTGAATTATTGTGGAGTTTGTGTAGAAAGTTTTTCTTGTTTAATTTTGTTTTAGCTGGGTTTCTTCCTCTCCTGATTAGAATATCTTTATGATCTTTCTGACAGAACTTGACATAACGAGAAAGAAAGTCTATTGCATATTGTGTTAAAGTATCATGTGGCTCTGATGTTTTCTTTGATTCTTTTTTCATCCATAAGAAAATTTCCTCAGGAGCCATACTGTGAATTTTATTACAATAATGATCTAGTCTTGATAAAATACTCTTTTTAGATTCTCTTGCTGATTCTGAGCCATTTTTTTCGAATCCCTCATTGATCCATCGATCTCTATCATAGGTCTGAGTTAATTGGGGATTGATTCCTAGACTTGGGCTTTTCATACTAAAAATATGTGCGTATGACTAAAAGTATTACTTTTTGGTAACCTTTAGTAGACAACAGTAATTCGATAAGTATAATGTTCTATTTTTTCCTGTTATCTCTGAATAATTTCTCTGATCGCTGATCTATAAAGCTTGTGGACAAATTGATCTTTTTATGAAAATCTACAAAATCCTTAATTGTCTATGATTTATTGATGCCACATGAGTGTTTCAAAATTTCTATCTGAAATTAAATCTCAAAAGCAAATTTCCCCTAAAATTAGATTATATCTAATAGACAAAGATAAGCATTATTTTCTAAATGATGGTATTTTAAAAAATGGTTTTAATTCAAAATTAACTATCTCAAAAAATAGAGATAGTGTACTAAGTGCATTTTCAAAAATGGCATTTTTGTTTGATGAAATAATTCGATTAAGAATAGTGCAATCTTCTAACGAATCAGATAGTGCTGAATTACTTTATTTGTTAAATCTTGTTCCAATTAATAGAAAAATTAGAACTTTTCTTGACTGGAAAGTTTTTGGTCCAGAGTTTACACGAGATATGTCAAGATTGTTTGAAGTTAGAAATGACACAGTTCATTGCATTTCTATTAATGAAATAAACTATAATCCAAAAAATAAAGTATCCTTGTCATCTGTTTCTGGTTTTAATATGTTCTCAAATAATTTTCAAAAATCATGGAAAACATTATTAAAAATTTATGTCTTAGAACAAAACAAAATCGATTTTAAAACAATTATCTAAAATTTTATAAATTTGGTATTGTAATTGCACCGTCAGCTGCTGAACCTACCAATGTTGCGTATTTTGCTAATGCGCCTGTTGTGTAATTTGGTTTTGGTGCACTCCATTGATTTTTTCTTGTTGCTAATTCTTCAGATGATACATGAAGATCAATGATGTTAGTTTCTGTGTCTATCGTGATTTCATCCCCATCTTTGACTAGAGCAATTGGTCCTCCAACATATGCTTCAGGAGCTACATGACCTACCATGAATCCTCTAGTTCCACCTGAAAATCGCCCATCAGTAACCATTGCCACCTTTTTACCTAAACCCTGACCTACTAGTGCTGCAGTCGTTGCAAGCATTTCTCTCATTCCTGGTCCTCCTTTAGGTCCTTCATATCTGATAACAACAACATCTCCCTCATCAATCTCGCCTTTAGATACTGCATCAAATGCATATTCTTCTCTATCAAACACACGTGCTTTTCCAGTAAATTTTGTCATTTCTACTCCTGCAGTTTTAATCACTGCACCTTCTGGTGCTAAACTGCCTTTGAGAACAACTGCGGTTCCAACTGAATGAAGTGGGTTCTCAACTGGTCTAACAATATGTTGATCTGTTGATGGAAAACTCATAGAATCTAGATTTTCTTTGATTGTCTTTCCAGTTGCTGTGAGGCAGTTTTCATTTAGTAATCCTTTATCGAGTAATTTTTTTAACACAAATGGAATTCCACCTATTTTATCTAAAGAATTCATTACATAATTTCCACCAGGTTTCATATCTGCTAAATGTGGTGTCTTTTTTCTAATTCTTTCAAAATCATCATATGTTAATTTGATATTTACTTCACTAGCTAATGCTAACAAATGTAAAATTCCATTAGTTGAACCTCCAACTGAGTTTAACATTACAATTGCATTTTCAAATGCCTCAAATGTCAAAATTTCTTTTGGTCTTAGATTGATTTCTAGTAATCTTGCACATGCAACTCCAGAATCATAAACCATTTTTTCACGTCTATCGTCCTCTGCTGGTGGACTTGCACTACCTGGTAATGCCAATCCAATAGCTTCTGAAATTGACGCCATTGTATTTGCAGTAAACATTCCACCACATGATCCTTCATTTGGACATGCGGTGTTTTCAATATTTTTTAATCCCTCTAATGATAAATTCCCTGCATCATATGCTCCAACTGCTTCATACACATCAACTACTGTGAGTTCTTTACCTTCAAGCATTCCTGGCATTATAGTTCCCCCATAAACAAACACTGATGGAATGTTTAGTCTTGCCATTGCCATCATAGTTCCAGGTAAACTTTTGTCACATCCTGCAATTCCTACAAGTGCGTCATATTGATGAGCTCTTACCATTAATTCAATAGAATCTGCAATTACTTCTCTAGAAATTAGTGATGATTTCATTCCTTCATGACCCATTGCAATTCCATCACTTACTGCAATTGTTGAAAATTCTCTTGGAGTGGCACCAGCAGCTTTTACTCCTTCTTTAGCGCTAAGGGCTAATCTTGGAAGATGAATGTTACACGGTGTTGCCTCGTTTCCAGTATGGCATACACCGATGAATTGTTTTGATAAATCCTCATCGCTTAATCCCATGGCTTTGTACATTGCTCTTTGTGGAGCTCTGCTTGTACCTTCTACAACATTTTTACTGGAAATTTCCATAACATGTGAATTCAATATTGCTATAATTTAGACATATTGGCGGTTTTCTTGTTAGAGCATGTAATTTTCAGGAATGGATTTTACATTAAAACAATCGATGTTTTATGAAATTTTTAAAACATCCCAATATGCTTTGGGAATAATACTGCGTGTTCTGTTTACCAGTTCATGAATTTTTGAATCAATTACATATGTAATTGCCCAATCATCATTACTTCTAATTGATCTCCCAAAACCTTGTAGAATTGTCATAAGTGTTTGAGATTCATACCATAGTGGGAATTTTTTCATTTTCTCTCGAACCCTAGGATCTCCTAGTGATTTGTATGGTACTTTAGCTATAATTTGGAATCTTGAATCCTCATCTTTGAGATCCACTCCTTCCCATAATGATGATGATAACAAAACACCACATTGATCTTTTTTGTGCTCAGCAATTACTTCATCTTGAGTTTTACCGTTTTTATTTTTGGAGTGACAAATGCGGATTCTTTTTTTGTTCTCAGGTGACAAATTCTTTAAGATTTCCCAACATCTTGTATTTGATTGAGTTAAGATTAATCCTCGTTCATGTTTGTGTTTTGTTAATAATTCATCTATTTTCTGTATTGCACCTAATTCTACTTCTGGTGGAGACCTTGCACTTAGAACCCCCATATCTAAAAATTCAACTTTTCTATGTTCGTATGGGAAAGGTGATTTTGGTGTATCAATAAATGCAATTTCTGATTCTTCTAACCCCATTGTTTCACAAAAACTCTTTTTGTCGATTGTAGCTGACATGAAAATCTGATATTCTGTTTTAAAGAAATCTTTTACATAATTTGAAATTTTTAATGGTTTTATTGAAATTGATATTGTGCTAGCATAATCATTTGTAGAATCTTGAATTATGAAATTTTCTGGATCATTGTTAATCTCATTTATTGCATTTGCAAAATTTTTGAAATTACTTTCAAATCGTCCCAAAACTTTCAAATCAATTTTTTCATTACCTCCCTCCATTCTTTTTTCTAATTCTGCTACTTGTGCCCCATAGAATCTCCTCATTATATTTAGAACCTCTAGTAGTTGCTTAATCTCTAATACGTCATATTCACCAATCTTTATTTGGCATTCTTCTAATTGATTTTTTGAAATATTTATTCCGATAAATTGTATTATTTGATCTTCAATACCGTGTGCTTCATCAAAAATTGAAACCTTTTTTTGTAAATGCTCTTTAAAAATTGATTCATTTTGCATTAATTGGAAAAATGCTGAATAATTCCATACTGAAAAACTAGATACTAATCCATAATATTTTTGAAAATAGTATGTACAATCATCTGTATTTTGTGTATCTGTTGATGTGACGTTACTTAGTGATCTTTTGAATCTACAAAATACTGTGATGTCTTTACCGTTTTCATTTTTCTCTGTTCCTTCAACACATTCTCCTTTTTCACATGTATGGCCAAGTTCTTTTGCTAAAACTGGATCATCAACTTTTTGTTTTTCCATAATTTTTAAACATTCAAAATTTGATTTTCCTTTAACTGGCCGTAAAAATGGATAATCTCTGGTATATTGATCCTGTAGACTCTTTGATTTTGTAATGAAAAATCCATCTTTGAAGTACTTTGCAACAGCTACTCCTACCGCTGATTTTCCAACCCCTGTAGGTGCTGAAATTACAATTTTTTTGAATCCTGCTTTAATGCTAGTTTCAATTTCTTTGAGAATTTGTTTTTGGATGTTTCTTGGAATTATTTGTGTTGGAAAATACTCTTCAATTTTTGAAATTGGAATGTTTGGTTTTCTAGTTGATGTTGTTTCATTATTTTTGATGACTGTATTTCTTACTATTGGTTTTGTATTTGGATATAATTTACTGATGTATGCCTCTCTTGCATCATCATCATTTCCAGAATCTACGAAATATCTTGCCTTTTGACAATCACATTTGGCCTCTACAGTATTTGTACCAAACTTGGATATTTTGATCTCTAAATTACATTTGGGACAGGATTTCATTTTCTTTAGATTTTTGATATTTTATTTTCTTATTTATCCCCTTACAATTCTATTCTGTTATGCGGTGATTGAATGATTTTTCATCATCATTTGTATTACTTTTCATTGAGTTTAAATTCTGAGTATTTTTGATTATTCTATGGAAGAAAAACAACTTGCCTGTCCTGTTTGTCAAAGTAACAAGGCAGCAATTGCAGGTGAAAATGTAAAATTGAGTGGAAAATTTGAAGACAAAGAGTTTCTTACTACTGAATTAACTGTACTAAGATGCACAAAGTGTGGATACTACATGTTCTTTGATAAAATGGCATCATTTACAACAAAAGATGAATAATATCTTATTTGATTAATTCTTGGTTTTCTAATTCTAATAACTGTGATTCAATTTCTTCAGGTGTTTCAGCGCCATAGGTGATTAGTATTTTATCATCCTCAACAATTTCCAAGTCTCTTATGTCTGGTAGTTCTTCACCGTTTACAAAGAATCTTAATTCATAATCATCATTTGTACAGAAATTTCTGCCATCTTGGAATTGGAAGCATTGATCATCAAGACCTAATGCTAGTGATTCAAATAGATATCCTAGAGTAACGCCTGTTGCATGTTTGTGAACCGTACTGCCGTCTCTTCCTTCAAAGTGAATCCAACTTGATTTAATTTGATAAGCTGGTGCTGCGAAATCAAAAGAATCTCCAAATATTTTTACTAAAATTCCTGCATGGCTATGCTCACTACCTAAGGCACCTGCATTTTCAGGTCCTCCTGGAGCAGTTTCAGTCATATTTACAAACATCCATCCTGCATATCCTACAATTGAAATGATTACTGCTAAAACACCAACTGCAATTAGGGTCTGCTTTCTTTTTTCTGCAGAGTGTTTAGTTGCATAGTTTTCACGTTTTGTTTCACGTTCTCTTCTTTCTTTTCGACCCATGAGATATTTTGAGTCTAAAATTTACCCTAATTAACCATTCGTTGAATAGATGGGGGATCTATTCAAAATATCAAACCCGATTTTCAGAAAAATATTTTCTCAATCTTTAAATCAATATTTTCTTTGGAAAAATTATGAAAAAAGCAGTAAAGGGTGCAATAATTATTGGTGTATCCGTAATTGCTTTTTATGGTATTTTGGGACTATTGTTGTATAGTTAGATTATGGAAATCAAAATCAATTTTTAATATTTTTAATTGTTAAAACAATAAATAAAATCAAAAATTCTTACTTTCTATGAGTTGTATCTTTTGTGATATTTTAGATGGAAAACGAGAAGGTCACATTATTTATGAAGATGAATCACATGTGGCATTTTTAGATAAATATCCAATTGATGTTGGCCATAGCTTAGTAATACCTCGAGAACATCATGAAAAAATCACGGATATGAATCCTGATAATGTTGGAAAAATATTTTCACTTGTCCCAAAAATTGCAACAGCCATTTTGGTTGCGACAGGTGCTGATGCATTTAGTCTTGGACAAAATAATGGAAAAGCTGCAAAACAAATCATTCCTCATGTCCATATTCATATTATTCCTAGATACAACCACAAGGGCACAATATGGACTAAACGAGAAATATCCAATGATGCTGAACTCTCAGAACTTGCAAAAAAAATACGTAATACCCTTACTTAGCGTGACCTGGATTATATCTTAGAATAGCTCCGACTTTTCCTAAACTTGCCAACATATTTCCATGTTCAGCACTACCTGAAATAACTTGTAATTCTGTTCCTGTTTTTGCTGCAAGTATTTCCAAATAATCTACAATATCTTGTTCATTAACCTCTGTGTCCATTGCATTACATTCTGGACAAGGTTTGTTTTTGTATTCTGTTTTTTTTGGAATTACAAGTGGCCTTTCTAAAATTTCTTCTTGAATGTGTTTACAGCGCTTACATGTAGCCTCCACTCTATGTAAATTAGTGTTATCTGTAATCAACAAAATTTTAACTACATTATTTTTTAAATATTCTATAACCTCTTGTAATCCATATGATCCTTTTCCTGTATTGGTGTTTATTTCTCTGAATAGATTTTCTATCATTTTTTTCTCTTCAACTAATCTGAAATTTCCTAAAATATCTCCTGATTTTGCAAATGCCTCTCTAATTCCTTCAGCACCTGCATAACCTGAATCAATTGTATTGATGATATTATTTTGTAATCTGTATTCTAAATAATTCCCGTTTATGAAATCTTCTTTTGTTGGGCCTGGACCTGAAATTATTAGTCCTTTAACTGGGTAGATATCAATAAAATATTCTCTAGTAACTTGTGCAACTCGGTTGTAAAAATAACTCAATTCCATTTCTCTTAATTTTTGAAATCTTTTTGCAGATTGACCACCTTGTCTGTGCTTTCCTGCAACCCCTGAACCTGTCTGTCCTAAAACTTCGATTTTCTCTCCATGTAACAATCCCCAACCTGCATCTTTTGCATCAATTGCAAGAAATCCTATGAGATTATCATCTTTTAGCATATCTTTTAGAATATCTACATGAAAATGATCATCACATCGATACAGATATTGATTCAAATCTTTTGGTGGATCTATTTCCCATACTGTAACTACTTCACTTCCTAATGGTCCTCCTTCATCTGGTGGTAATGCTCCACAAAACATCACTAACCCCCTTTCAGGTGTTTTTTTGTATAGCTTTAATCTTTGAACAACTTTACCTAGAGAATCAACTACATGTGATCTTGTAAGATCTGATTTTATGTTGTCTGCTGTTCCTTGTTCTTGCTGAAGTGAACTAATGATTTCATGGAGTTGTTTTCCTTTTGGTATGTATACTGTAATGAGTTCTGTACCTCTGCCTGATTTATGAGATAATTCTTCTAGTGTTTTTCTGATTTTATAGAGTTTAACTGAATCTTGTTTTTCTATGTCTATTTTCTTATTCATTTCTAATTTTTCTTGAATATGCGAATATTAATTGATTCACTTCTAATTTTTCCAAATCACAATTCATCAAATGTTTTTAGAAATACTTCTAATGGCTGATTTCCACGAATTTTAATGATTTTTTGATCATTGAAGACAAGAAACGATGGTGTTGCATCAATTCCCAATTCTTTACCAAATTCATGTATGATGTTTACTTTATCTTGATATTTTTTATCATCAAGACATGTGTTAAATTCTATCAAGTCTAGATTGACGGTACTTGCAAATTTATCTAATGATTCTCTTGTAATCCAACCTGTTCTCTCCCCTCCCCAATTTTTGTAGAGTTCATCGTGATATTGCCAGTATTTTCCTTGATCTTCTGCACAGTAGGATGCTTCAGCAGCCAAAAATGAGTCAGGACCATTTAACGGAAAATCTTTAAAGACAAGTTTGACTTTGCCTGTTTTGATAAATTCCTCATTAATTACATCTAAAGTATTTTGATGAAACTTGTAACAAAATGTACATTGATAATCTCCCCACTCTAAAATTGTAATTTCTGCATTAGAATTTCCTAATATTGGTGAACCATTATCAATTAAATTTGAAGCAGTTAATATTTTGGAATCTGTTTGAGGTTCTGAAAAAAAAGTTAAAGAAAACCCAACTATGATTCCGATAATTACTGGAATTATCAACAAGTAAATCTTCATGTATGGAAAAAACCAATTACAGGTAAAAATCTTTATCTTATAAAATCTAAAAATTTGATTTTAAATTTTTTAAATCTATAATTACAATAATCTTGTTTTTATTGAATTTGTCAATTTTTGATTTTATTAGTTTTAAAATCTTAGTACTCCATAAATTCCCCAAAAAACCCTATTACCAACTCTGTAAATTAATCGTAATTTGAGATGATTTCTTTTTCTGTTTGATCAATGTTTCATCACAACTTTGATAATCGATGTATATTCTTCAATCCCATTAGAAATGATTCTGTGATATCTGGGGTTTGTTTAGTCTCTCTCGCTGACTTTCATTTCAAACCTTATTTCCTATCGTTATGTTCATAACTAAAAGAACTACGTATTTTTAATGAAAATAACTTTAATTCTATGAAAAAATTGTTTTCTTAGATCAGCATCAAAATATCCAATGGCTTAAATATATTCAAATTCTACTAAAAGTATGTCCGAATCAAGACAAATAACAGTATCAAAAAACGGTGTTTCAAAACTAGCAATAGTTGCATTGGCTTTGGTATTTGTAGCAGGATTATTTGTTGTAGGATTTGATCAGGGTCATATCTTTAGTCTTGTTTATGGTGAACAAGCATTTACTGATCTCTACATCCATGAACTTACTCACGATATGCGACACGCAGCCGGTTTTCCATGTCATTAGAAGTTTAACCTTATGAAAACAGCAATTTTCTTATTTATCGTATTAGTCTCTGGGGCACTTGCCGGTTTTATCCACGGAACTGTAAATTTTACCATTGTTGAACCCTACCTTGATCAAGCAATTGGAATTGAAAATCAAAACCTGTTTGAATCTGGTGAAGATCAAGATACTCCTCAATTTTGGGTAGAATATGAAGGATATCGTGTTTGGCAAAAAAGTGGACAAATTTTAGCTGGAGTGATTTTGGGTATTTCTATTGGTTCATTATTTGGAATTGTCTTTGCTTTGTCTAGAAATACATTACCTGGAAACAATGATCTCAAAAAAGCAATCACATTATCTGGAATTATGTGGTTCACACTGTATATTATTCCATTTTTAAAATACCCTGCAAATCCACCTACTGTAGGTGATGGTGAAACTGTCGTTCTTAGAGCAATTTTGTATTTGTCATTTATTGCGATTTCTGGATTAGGTGCATTTAGTTTTTACAAATTATCCACAAAGTTACAAAATAACAAAAAAATTATTTCTCTTGCAGGATATACGATTTTTATCGGTATTGTATTTTTGATAATGCCTGAAAATCCTGATGAAATTACTGCTCCAATTGAATTGGTAACTGAATTTAGAATAATGTCTGTTCTTGGAGTATCTTCATTTTGGGCATCTATTGGCATTATTTTGGGTCTATTTTGGAATAAACTAAAACCTCACCAAGAAACTAATTCATCTTATTAGTTATTCTGACTCTCTAGAATGAGAATTGTACCAGGTTTAAATACACAATTGTAATTTCCTAAATTATGTCGAGAAAATTAACATTGCCACAATTAAAAAAATATGATATTACTCAAAAAGTAATTGAAGCGTTAGCTGATTCTGAATCAAGAGCAATCTTATTTTCAATTGTGAGAAAAGGAAATACTGCTGCAGAATTATCTGATAAATTAAAAATCCCATTAAGCTCAGTTTACAAAAAACTTGCAGATCTTGAAGAACTTACTTTAATTAAAGTTGAAAAATGGAATATTTCTGATAAAGGAAGAAGATACAAAGTTTATCGTAGCAGAATCAGTAAAGCAGACGTATCAATACGAAAACCTGAACCAACATTAATTCTTGTACCAAATAAGTGATTGATATGTCAAAACCTAACATTATTCAATTATCTGAGTTTGATATTACTCAAAAAATTATTGAATCACTTAGTAGTATTTGTACAAGAGCTGTTTTGTTCTCAATTAAAGAAGCATCAAAAGATGCAACACAAATTGCTGATGAATTAAAAATATCTATTTCAACTGTTTACAAAACACTATCAACTTTAGAAGATTTGGCACTAGCTGAAGTTGATAAATACATAATTTCTTCTGAAGGAAAAAAAATAAAACAATATCGTAGTAGAATAGGCAAGGTTGAAATCACTTTGGAGCATTTAGAACCTAGCTTGAATCTTTATCCTAATACTCAAAACCCAAAATCTGATTCTTAGGCTCATATTCTTATTCTATAGACTTGGAATGAAAATTTAGAATGAAATCCTGCTTTAAATAATTAGTTTATCCTAATTTTTTTAGAATATTATGAAACGACAAATAATTTTGACATCACTTATTGCTCTTACAATAATTGGTGTTGCAGCTATTCCTTTTGTTCAAAATGTACAAGCACAAAGTTTGATCCCAGATTGGATTAAAAATAATGCTGGATGGTGGGCAGAAGGTGCTGTAGATGATACTACTTTTCTAAATGGAATTACATTCCTTATTGAAAATGGAGTTATCGACGTTTCATCTGAATCAAAATCTATTGATGTTGATACATTGACTATTGGTTTTATTCCAGTTGAAAAGGCTGATGAATTAACCCCAAAAGCACAAGCACTAGAATCATTTCTTGAAAATAAACTTGGAGTTGATGTGGAAATAGTAGTTCCATCTGGATATGAACCAATTATTGAAGGAATGAGATTTGGTCATATTGATGCTGCCTTTATGGATACAGGTCCTGCATGGATTACACACCAAAGAACTGGTGCAGAAGCTATATTGGCAGAACTTGTTGCAGGTAAAGTAAATTATCAAGCAACTGTTTGGACATTAGCTGAAAATAATTCTATTCAATCAATAGAAGACACTCTCGGTAAACGAGTAGCATTTACTAGCATTACGGGTTCTTCTGGTTTTGTTAGACCCATGGGTACTCTAGTTACTGATGGACATGTAAACATTGAAGGTGATGACATTGTTGCATTACAATCTGCATTGACAAATAACTTTGAAAGTCATGTGTTTGCAGGAGGTTACAAAGCAGCATTGACATTATTACTTGAAGGGCAAGTAGATGTTGCATTTGGTTCAGACATTGCTCCACAAAAATATCTAGAATTAGAAGAACAATCAAAATTACGTCCTGTTACAACAATTGGACCTGTTCCATCACATGTATTCATGGTAAATTCTGAAATGTCAGATGCAACTAAAGATGCATTAGTTGATGCATTAATTGAACTCAATTATGATGAGAATAATTTCATTTTGAAGGATTTGTATGGTGCAGAAGCACTAGTTCCAACTACAACTAGTATGCATATTGGTGAGTTTGGTGATTTTATCAATGCACTAACTGGTCTTGATCAACTGATTCTTGACAAATACAACAAGAGCAAATAAAACCTGGAATTCTAGAAATGAATCAAATTCAGATGTCCCAAAACTCTTCTTTCTCATTAATTTCTACAAAAAAGATTATCCAAATGAGTGATGTTTGGACATCCTATGATTCTAAAAATTTTGCACTAGAGGGAATTAACTTATCAATTGATAGGGGAACAAACTATTCTATTGTTGGCCCATCTGGTTCTGGAAAATCTACCTTACTAAAACTAATGAATGGGATGATGATTCCAAGTAAAGGAATTATCAAAATTGATTATGTAACACCTCAAATGAATAACAAAAAATTTAAAAAAATGATGCATACAATTGGATATATTCCTCAGAGTTTAGGATTGGTAAAAAATATCTCAGTAATTGAAAATATTCTTCTTGGTTCTTTACCTAGACTAACTAAAGTACAATCACTTTTTAAGAAATTTCCTGAAAATGAAATTACAGAAGCTAAAAGAATTATCAAACTAGTTGGATTATCTGGAAAAGAAGAACGAAAAGTCTACATGTTAAGTGGTGGTGAAAAGAGGCGAGTTGCAATTGCTAGGGCATTAATGCAAAAACCAACCATTTTGTTAGCTGATGAGATTGTTTCTGAATTAGATAATGTTACTGCTAGAGAAATTATGGAACTCATTACTGATGCTCAAAAAACAATGAATCTAACTGCCATTATGGTTCATCATGACATGCAATTGGCATTAGAATATGCAAACAGAGTTGCAGTGATTAAAGAAGGTAAAAAAATTCTAGAAATTGGGGTTGAGGGTGATAACATCGTTGATTTTCAAACAGGTGATATGACTACACAAGAAATTATGGAGATGTATTCTGATGACGCCTAAAAATAATATTCTAATTGGAATAATTATTGCGTTGCTAGTAGTAGCATCATACAATGTTGATGCAAATCCAATAGACTTTGTTGAAGGATTACCAAACCTTGTAGTTGTTTTAGATGAAATGGTTCAAGTAGAACCAAAATATATTCCCACTGCAATTTGGGCAATGTTTGAAACAATTCAAATGGCATTTATCGGAACTGTTGTGGGTATTGCAATTGCATTACCATTAAGTATGCTTGCAGCAAGAAATCTAAACAGTAAATTTGTCTATGCTCCAATTCGAGCATTTCTAGCTGCTATTCGTACATTCCCATCTATTTTGTGGGCGCTGTTATTTGTAATAATGGTGGGTTCTGGTGCATTTGCAGGAGTTTTAGCAATTATTATGTATACAATTGGATTTATTGCAAAATTACAATATGAGGTGATTGAAACAATTGATTCTGATCCTATGGATGCAGTTGGTTCTATTGGAGTTTCTAAAGTTCAATTAATCACATATGTTGTAATTCCAGAATCTGCATCACATCTTCTTAGCCAAATGCTGTACATGTTTGATTATAACATTCGTCAAACTAGTATACTTGGGTTAGTGGGAGCTGGAGGAATTGGATTTTACATAATTAATTACATTAAATTCTTCGAATATGGTAAAGCTGCAATTTTTATGATTGTGGTACTAGTTACAGTTTTGATAATTGATTGGATTAGTGTAAAAATTCGTGATAAATATATCATCAAATCCCAACACGGAATGGAAGTTAAAACAAAATAATTTTAAAATATTTTATGTTGTCACTTTGTCTAGTTGATTAGATTCTGAGGCTGTTTTTATCTCTCTTGCAATTCTTTTACCCATACTCATTGTTTCGTTGAATAATAGAGAGTAGTAAGGGGAGCCATCCATGTAGATATTACTACCAGCTACAATTCTTGCTGAAAATTCAAAGGATGTAAATTTTGCATTCTCATCATATACTCCTTCAATACAAAACGGACCATTCATTCCAGGGGCTACAACTCTTTTTGCAGCTTTGACAAAATTCTCACCCATTGTATACACTTCATCCAGTAATGATTCTCGTAATACCATTGGGCTATTTCCAATTACATTAAAGGATGGAACTTTGGTTGATTTTAGTTGTTGTTCAGATGGGATTCTTGCAAGACCTTCAATATCTGATTCATGTCTTTGATCAACCCCAAAGAATTCTAATTCATCTTTTAATGGAGAATAAAAAAATTGTAAATATGCTAAAACACCTGCAGCATATTCTTGAATGTATAGTGTTTCATCACTTGAAAGGATACCTTCTGAAATCAATTGGTTTCGTTTTGTATTATAATCATCATAGTTTGCTGCCATAAAGTAACCTTTGCCGCCAGCTGCTCCTTGTCTTTTTACAATTACTAATCTGTCAATATCTTTAGGATCTGAAATTGGTTTTGGCATTGGAAGACTAGATTCTTTCATGAGTTTTTCTTTCATTTCTCTATCTGATTCCCATCTTAGAATCCATTTGTTTCCAAAAACTGGAGTTTTAATTGATTCAATTTCTTCAGAACTCATTTGTGCAATTAGTGTACCGTGCGGAATTAGTACTGCATTATTTTGTTCTAAGATTGATTGACATTTTTGATCTAATACTTCTTTGAATGAATCTACGATAATTAATTCATCAATAAATGGAAATCTTTTGTATAATTTTTCTCGTTTTTTCTCACAAACAAGAATTGTTTTGAGTCCTTCATCTTTTGCACCCTTTAGGACTTGCAAAGAACAGTGAGAGCCTAAAGTAGCAATAGATGTCAATTCAATATTGATTATACCCTATACTTTATGAACTATGTGCGGATGTGACGTACTGAAACACCTCATCAATTAGTTCTACGTTTAATTCAGATTTGATATCTTCAGGAATGACTTTGAGAACAAAATCATACATGGTGGTGTTTTTTGGTAATTCATCTCTTTCTTGTAATAATGAAAAAACTGCAATTCCATTAGAAATTATGGCCACTATTTTTTCTTTATCTGATAATGTCATAATTTTGATAATATGTGGTTCTAAATTAATGTAAATTTATTTCAAAAAACCTATCTTGATAAAATTGACTCTATGTTGGATAGAATTTGAATTGATTTTGTATTTTGAGATACAATTTCTGAATCTATTGGGAAGTCATGTCCTCCGACTTCTACTGGTTTTTGAGAATAACTATACCCTACAAAGACTGCAACAATTATGATAAAAGCAATTACAAGCCCGATTAGTATGTTCAACTTGTTTTTTTCTGAAATTCTTGCTTGCTATAAGCATTATGAAAATTTTTTTGGTGATTTTTTCATGATAAAAATTAATTACACCATAAATTATGGAATTGAGTAAACTATGATTGAAACTGAATTAGGGAATTTACGTAGATCACACTATTCAAATGAAATTACATCATCTATGGATGGAAATGATGTAACCATCATGGGATGGGTTGTAACCATTAGAGGTCATGGAAACATCAGTTTTGCTACAATACGTGACAAATATGGGGATATCTCAGTAATTGCAAAAAAAGGTGATTGTCCAGATGAAATACGTGAAAAAATATCTTCTCTCAAATCACACTCTTCAATTGCTGTAACTGGTAAAGTAAAATCCTCAGAGAAAGCACCTGGTGGTTTTGAAATTATTCCAACAGAGTTACGTGTATTTTCTGAAGTTGAAAAAATCCCACCATTTGAGCCTACAGCAAAAACTGTAAAAAACATCGATACAAGATTAGAAGTTAGACCAATTGATCTTAGACGAAAAACACTACAAGATATCTTTAATGTACGTAGTCTTGTTTTAAAATCAGTTAGAGATTATTTTAATTCACAAAAATTTACAGAAATTAATACTCCAAAAATGATTGCAACTGCTACTGAGGGTGGTGCTGCATTGTTTCCAATATTTTATTACAACAAAGAAGCATTTTTAGCTCAAAGCCCCCAATTGTACAAAGAACAATTGACGATGAGTTTTGAAAAAGTCTTTGAGATTGCACCAATCTTTAGAGCAGAGCCATCAAGAACTAATCGTCATTTGGCAGAAGCAATCTCAATTGATCTTGAAGAAGCATTTGTCGATTACAATGACGTAATGGATAGAATTGAAGAAATTATCAAAATTACAATTAAAACCGTAAATGATTATGTTGCAGAAAACAAAGATGTTGAATTTAACATACCTACAATCCCTGAAAAAATTCCGCGATACACTTATGATGAATTGGTAGAAAAAATACAAAAAGCAGGAGCTAAAACTGAATGGGGTGATGATTTGTATCCATCAAACTTGAAAAAGATTGGTGTTGAGGGATTTTACTTTATCACTGATTGGCCACTAGGTCCAAAACCATTTTACGTTAAAGACAGTAAAGCAAACCCAAAAATTTCTGAATCATTTGACTTGATGTTTGGTGATTTGGAATTATCTTCTGGTAGTACCAGAATTGAAAAACGTGAAGAGTTAGCTGAGAGAATGAAGAATAAAGGTATGAAGACTGATGCGTTTGAATACCATTTGGCAGCATTTGATTATGGTGTACCTCCACACGCAGGATGCGGTATTGGTCTTGAGCGATTAATTATGGCACTTACAGGTACAGAAAATATTCGAGATGTAACATTTTATCCAAGAGATGTTGACAGATTGACACCTTAGGTGTAAAAAATGGTAACTGAAGAAGAAATTGAACGTGTCTCAAAATTAATGAAAATTGATGTAGATGATCATAAAGAATATGTCGATAAAGTTCATGCTATGATTGATTATTTTGATATTTTGGATTCAGCAGGTGTTGAATCTGAGGAAATATCCATGCCTGAAATTCCCATCTCTCAACTCAGAGAAGACAAGCATGTTCCATTTGATCAAAAACTAATTGAAAAATTAAACAATTACAAGGGAAGTTATGTTCGTGCACCAAAGATGTCATGACTAATCTAAAAATCTCTGCACTTGATTATGTAGAGCAAATACAAAATGGAAATATTTCAGCTGAAGATTTTGTATCTGAAACTGTGGATAGAATAAAAAAAGTTGATGACACACTACATGCATTTTTGTCTGTTAATGATGATGTAATAGAGCAAGCAAGAGCAATTGATAAAAAAATAAAATCTGGAGATAAAGTTGGGGCATGTTACGGAATGCCAATATCTATCAAAGACAACATGTGTATCAAAGGAAGTAAAACCACATGTGCATCAAAGATGCTTGAGAACTTTGTTGCACCATATGATGCCACAGTAATTACAAAACTAAAACAACAAGATGCTGTATTTATTGGCAAAGTGAATATGGATGAATTTGCAATGGGATTAACTACAGAATTTAGTGCATATGGTCCAAGCAAAAATCCCTGGAACACTGATTGTATTCCAGGTGGATCATCAGGTGGAAGTGCAGTGTCTGTCAGTGCTTTTGAATGTGTAACATCCCTTGGTTCTGATACTGGCGGTTCAGTTCGAAACCCTGCAAGTTTTTGTGGTGTTGTAGGGTACAAGCCAACATATGGTTTGATTAGTAGATATGGATTAATCTCATATGCCAATAGTATTGAGCAAATTGGACCGCTAACTAGAACCGTTAAAGACTCTGCTTTTATGTTAAACATGATTTGTGGATTGGATTCAAATGATAATACTACAGTTGACAATAATTCTGAAGACTATCTTTCAGGCATAGATTCTGGTATTGAGGGTAAAAAAATAGGTATCATTAAAGAAATGATTGCTGATGGAACTGATCCTGCCGTATTATCATCTACAAAAGATGCCATATCAAAATTAGAAAGTTTGGGGGCGATTTGTGAGGAAATATCCATTGACATGGTAAAATACTCTGTAGCTGCATACTATACCATTACAGCAACAGAAGCTGGTAGTAACCTTGCAAGATATGATAATTTAAGATATGGTTATGATTTTCCAGTTGAAGGATACGAGTTTAATTCATACATTGCAAAAGCAAGAAAAAACTTTGGTCCCGAAGTTACAAGAAGAATGATTATTGGTGGTTTTGTTCCATCTGCAGGGCATGCAGGAAAATATTTCCTAAAAGCCATGAAAGTAAAAAGTAAATTAACTAAAGAAGTAAATGAAGCATTCAAAAAATTTGATTTACTTATTGCACCAACTGTACCTATTTTACCATTCAAGCTTGGAGAAAAAATTGATGACCCTGTATCTTTATTTTTAGTAGACATTAACACAGTCACAGCAAATTTGACTGGAAAACCTGCAATCTCTGTACCCTTTGCAATATCAAATGGATTACCTATTGGAATGCAGTTATTTGCAAATTCGATGAATGACAAATTATTATTACAAGCAGCACATGCATTAGAAAACACTGTAAAACTTCCAGAGGTTCCAATATGACAAAAATAGGTTTAGAGATTCACTGTCAGTTGACAAACTTGAATAGTAAATTATTTTGTTCATGTAAAGCAAATTATAGAGAATTTGAAATTAACGAAAATATTTGTCCTATTTGTATGGGATTACCTGGTAGTTTACCTCGATTAAATCAAGAAGCAGTAAAAAAAGCAACAATGATTGCAATGGCATTAAACTGTTCAACTCCTGAAAAAATTGCATTTTTTAGGAAAAATTATTTTTATCCTGACTTACCAAAAAACTTCCAAATTACTCAACTCAACATTTACGGTGATACAAGCATTGGAGGTACGGGCTCTATTATGGTGGGGGACAAAAAAATCAACATTACTAGAATTCAACTAGAAGAGGACCCAGGACGTCTAATTTACGAGGGTAGTTCATCAAAGAACCAAATCACTTTGGTTGATTACAATCGTGCAGGCACACCCCTAGTTGAAATTGTCACAGAACCTGATTTTGAGAGCCCAAAACAAGTAAGAGAATTTCTAAATATTTTATCTGATTTGTTAGAAAATCTGGGAGTATCTGATCCTAGTTTGGAGGGTGCGATGAGGGCAGATGCTAATGTATCAATTGAAGGTGGAAAAAAAGTTGAGGTAAAAAATATCGGTTCATTTCATGATTTAGAAAAAGCAACCCACTTTGAGATTACAAGACAAACTAGTTTACATTCTAGGGACATTGATATTATTCAAGAAACTCGTCATTGGGATGATAAAAGAAAGATAACAATATCTTCTCGTTCAAAAGAAGAAGAATTAGATTATAGATATTTCCTTGAAGGTGATATTCCGTGGATTACTATTGATAGTTCCATTCAAGAAAAACTAAGAACCGAAATGCCTGAAAGTATTAGTTCAAAAAAAGAAAGATATATTTCAAAATATAATATTCCCCCTCAAGTAGCTGATGTGTTGTCATCTGACAAATTTTATTCTGATTTATTTGATGAATCCCATGATGAAACAAACGCAAAAGAGATTGCAAATATAATTACAACTGACTTGATGGGGCTAGTTGATACTAGGGAAAAACGTGAAGAATCAAAACTTTCTGCAAAACATTTGGCAGAATTATCAAACGCAATCCAATCAGGAAAAATTTCACGAAATTCATCAAAAAATGCATTACATGAAATTATAAAATCTGGAAAAGAATTATCAGAAATAATATCTGAATTGGATTTGGGAAATGTTTCTGATGAATCTGAATTGTTAAAAATCATTACTGAAGTAATATCTGCTGAACCACAAGCTGTAGAGCAAGCAAAATCAAATCCTCAAACAATTAATTACTTGGTGGGTAAAGTTATGCAAAAAACCAAAGGAAAAGCGGATCCTAAATTAACTTTGGATTTACTCAAAAAACAGATTGAATAGTTTATGGTACAATTATCCCTAGAAGATATCGAATTTATCAAAATACTTGCTACCTCTGATGCAACAATACTGGAATTAGGCATGAATGATAGTACTAGAAGAAGATTAGATGAGCAATTGGGAGTCATTTTGAGACAATATTATCGTGAAAACACTACAAATTCTCAAAAAATATGGACCGTTGAATTTGAAAAACATGGTATTACTGAAGACCAGGGAAAATCTGCAATTGCATGTGCTCGACGTCTAGGATTGGATATTTCATAAATTAAAAAAATCTTTTTACATTAACTTTGTTTTTAAAAATTAATCTTGAGTGATTTTAAGTTTATCCCAACAAAACAACAAGTTGAAGAATCAAATATTTTTCAATTTATGAAAAAACACGACATCTCATCATTAGATGAATTATCACAAAAAGCAAAAGATGATGTTGAATGGTTTTGGGAATCAGTTGATAAAGATATTGGAATAGTTTGGGATTCTCCATATACTAAGACACTTGATGTATCAAAAGGTATTGAATGGAGCAAATGGTTTGTTGATGGAAAGACTAACATCTATAAATCATCGGTAGAAAAATTCTCAAAATCTAATCCTAAAAAAATTGCATATCATTTTGTTTCTGAAGATGGAATAACATCTCAATTATCTTATGAGGAATTAAATTCTAAAGTTTGTAAATTTGCAAATGCTCTAAAATCTTTGGGTGTAAAAAAAGGTGATATTGTTGCAATTTATCTTCCTATGGTTGAGCAGGCAATCATAACAATTCTTGCTGCATCAAAAATTGGTGCAATCCAAACTGTAATATTTTCTGGATACAGTTCAGAATCATTACACATACGATTACAGGATTGCAATGCAAAAATTCTTGTTGTATCTGATGGGTTTCACAGAAAAGGTAAGAAAATTTCTCAAAAGAAAATAATTGAAGATGCAATTAGTAATACATCTGTAGAAAAAACTATAGTTGTATCTTACAAGGGTGTTGACAAATACGATGAATCTGAAAAATTAATTTTTTATGACACTATAACTGCAAACCAAAGTGCTTCCTGCCCTACAGAAATCACTGATTCTGAGGATTCTTTGTTTATTTTGTATACTTCAGGCACAACAGGTAAGCCTAAAGGTGTAATTCACACACATGGTGGTTTTTCAGTATTTGCAGGGCATCAATCATCCTATTTGATAGATACTACCAAAAATGATGTATTATTTTGGCCAGCTGATATTGGATGGATAACAGGTTTGGTATGGAATGTCTATGGTTTGTTACTAGTTGGTGCTAGTGCTGTAGTTTATGATGGTGCACTAGAGTATCCAGACAATAATAGAATATGGGATATGTTATCTAACTACAAGGCAACAATTTTTGGAATTTCACCTACTGCAGTTAGATTATTTAAAAAAAATAACATTGCCCCCTTAGATACTCATTCATTAGATCACATCAAAAATATTCCAACAACTGGTGAGCCGTTAGATGAGGACTCGTGGAATTGGTTGTTTGACAAAGTCGGTAATAAAAAAATTCCAATTATGAATTTATCTGGTGGAACAGAAATTGGTGGTGCGATGTTATCTGTTTTTCCTGGAATGAAATTAAAACATTCTACCGTAGGTATTCCAGTACCTGGAATGAATCTTGATGTAGTTAATGATGATGGGAATTCTGTAAAAAACCAAAATGGGTATTTGGTAATCAAGTCTCCTTGGCCTGCAATGACTAGAGGATTACTAAATGATGACAAAAGATATTTGGAAACTTATTGGTCTAGATTTGAAAATATTTGGTTTCATGGAGATTATGTGTTTGTTGATGATGATAATTTATGGTATATGCGGGGAAGAACTGATGATGTCATTAATGTTTCAGGTCATAGAATGAGTACTGCCGAAATTGAACATACGGTAATTTCTCACAAAAAAATCTCAGATGCCGCATCCATTGCAATACCTGATGATATTACGGGAGAGGCAATTGTTGTATTTTTTGTATCTGATGATAATTCTAAAATAAATGAATCAGAAATTACTGATTATATATCAGAAAAAATCGGTAAAGTTGCAAAACCAAAACATGTTTACCAATTATCTGATTTACCAAAAACTAGAACTGGTAAAATTTTACGCAGACTCTTAAAATCAAAATTATTGGGTATGGAGTTGGGTGATTTATCATCCCTTGAGAATCCTCATGTTTTAGATGAAATTAACAAAAAGTCATAATTATTAGGCGTGATTTTAAAACAACTCAACGATTTATGACTAATCTGTTCATTTTGATAATATGGGGATTTTATTGAAAAAATTCAACATAGTGAATAGTTGAAATTCATTGTTGATCAGCAAGTAGAAGATATCGAACTTCCTGAAAATCTAAAACTAAATACATTTTTGCAAGAATTCCATTCAGATTGTAAAAGCCCAGAATGTAAATTTGGATTTTATGGTTTTGCATTTGGACAATCCCCATTCCATGTGCCAAAGATGGTTCAAAATGCATTGATACAAAATGCAAGTAATGGCAAGTATGCTGCAGTTCCTGGAGTAGAAGATCTTAGAGTTGCAATTTCAGAATATAATAAACATTATTTTCATATGGATGTTGATCCTGCAAGAATTTACGTGGGTCCTGGTACTAAAGAACTAATTTACAATTTACTGGAAATTTTACATGGTACAGTAATTTTACCAACTCCTGCATGGTTGGGGTATTTACCACAAATTCGTTTCTTGAAAAAAAATTACCACATGCTACCAACTCGTTCAAACAAAAAAATCACTCCACATGATTTGAAAAAATTATCTTTACGATTACATGATAGACAAAAAATTCTAATTTTTAACAACCCAAATAACCCCACAGGTTTAGTTTACAATAAAAGAGAACTTGAAGAGATTGCTGAAGTATGTAGAGAACAAAACATTATAGTTATTTCTGATGAAATTTATGCACAGACAACATATGAGTTTGAAAATTTTGTCAGCATGGGGAAAATTTATCCTGAAGGAACATTTGTTACAAACGGGTTATCAAAATCTCATGCAGCAGGAGGTTATAGGTTAGGTTATGTTATTTTTCCACAACATGCACTAGATGTTAGAAGACAGTTCAAAAAAATCCTTGCAACTGAATACACTGCAGTTACCACTCCAATTCAACATGCAGCCATTGCAGGTTTTCAAGTTAGTAAAGAGATGGATGAATATTTTAGAATAACAAGAAAAATTCATGAAATCATGGGTCAATATGTTTATGAAAAATTACATGAAATGCCAGGAGTAAAGACAACAAAACCCCAGGCAACGTTTTACTTGCTAGCTGATTTTAATCAATTCTCACCAGAATTTAACGCATCAAAGATTGATACATCACAAAAATTCTCTGAAACTCTAATTCAGCACCCATATCATACAGCAATAGTTGGTGGAGATAGTCTGGTGTTGGAGAGAACTGACTATAGTGCTAGAATGGCATTTGTTGATTATGATGGCGAAAAAGCATTCAACAATTATTTGGATAATGCTCCAAAAACCCATTCAGATAGATTAGAATTTGTAAAAACTAATGCTCCTAGAATAATTTCTGGATTAAACATGATTGAAAACTATTTTGATCATTTGTTAAAAAATGCACATTCACAAATAAAATACAATTCTTCTGAAGTTCCAATTTCAAATTAGAATTTTTACATTTGAATTATGTTCTAATTTTTTAGTTAATTGAAGAATTTAGTTTATGTAAATAAAACTTAGTCAATATTGTAATAATTTAAAGTCTGCAGATGAAACTAAATTATTTTATGAATATATGATGCAACTAAAACCTGTCGTCATTGGTTTAATTTTACTTTCAATTGGAATGGCAACAATAATACCAATTCAGATGATTTTTGCAAATGAATCTGAATGGAATTCTTTACTTTCATGGGGAAATATTAAAGAGATTACTGTTTACATCGAATCCGACTTTGAACCTAATGCGCAAAAAATTGAAATTATAAAATCTGTCATTCAATCAAAATTAAAAGATAAAGAAAATTTTTTTGGATGGAATGAGGCAATAACTCACATATCATATAAAACAGAAACACAAATTCCTATTTTTACAATTATTAATAAAACTCATAAATCTGATGTCATAATACATTTAACTGAAATGGAATCTTCAGATCCTTTTTTAGGATTAACAAAATATCAACTTTCAAATCAAACAATTGAAAGCGTTTCAATTACATTATATGATTTTGATGAACTAGATGACAGTCAAGTAGAATTTTTAGCAAGACATGAATTAGGACATGCAATAGGGCTGGGACACACTACAAATCCTTTTGATTTAATGTATCCAAATATAGATTCAGAATTTGGATTGATTTCAATGTTTGATCTTATTTCCCTATCTGAATTGTACAATTAGTTTAAAAAATAATTTAATAGTTTTTTGGAATTTAATATGTTAAGATCAAAAAGTATGATCTTATTTTGATAGCATAATCATTTCTTTTTTCGAATTTGTTGTGCAACCATTGGCAAAAATGCACCAACATCAGAAACAATACCTAATGCTTGCCATGTTCCTCTATCCATAAGTTTTGTAACTGTTGGTTGATTGATATCTACAACTATAACTTTGACATTTGCAGGAAGCATATTTCCTGTAGCAATAGAGTGCAACATCGTTGAAATCATTATGACCATACTAGCATCTTTGAGGACTTTTTTGTATTCTCGTTGAGCTTGTGCAACATCAGTTATTACATCAGGTAGTGGCCCATCATCTCTTATTGAACCGGCTAAAACAAATGGAATTTTATTTTTTACACACTCATACATAATTCCTTTAGTTAGTTTTTTTGTTTTTACCATATTTGTAATAGAACCTGCTTTGAAAACAGCATTGATTGTATCCATATGATTTCTATGACCCTGATATGCCAAAGTTGCATCTTTAACATTCATTCCCAATGATGTTCCAAGTGTGGCATATTCAATATCATGTACTGCAAGTGCATTTCCTGCCAAAACACCATCAATGTATCCTGATTTAATTAATTCTGAGACAGAGTCTGATGCCCCAGTGTGCACAATTGCAGGGCCGCCAACAATAACGATTTTTCCACCTTTCTTTTTTGTATTGACAATATCTTCAGCAACTTTTTTTGCAATATGCTGTGTTGGTCTTTCACTAGAACTAGAACTATTCATAAATTCAAATACATTAACACCTTCTCTTGGACGTTCAGGAGGTGTGATCTTTACTCCATTTTCTCCAACAATTACCAAATCCCCTTTTTTCACATCTCTAACAGGTACACAAAACGCTCTTTTTCCTTTTACAACGATGCATTTGTCCATCATCATATTTTCTACTTGAATCCATTTATTTTTGTAATAAACTTGAGTGTGATTGTTTGTAGTACTGTAGAAATTATCTGGCATGACATAATTTTTTGGTGATTTTTTTAGTAAAACATTTTTTTGAGTTTTTGAAACTGCACCTTCTCGATAAATAGTTTCTAAAATTTTGTCAAGATGTTCTTGATTTTTACCATCAACTAATAATCGAGCATAAGATTGCTCTTTTTTCTTTTTTCCAATATTGATTTCTTGAACTTGAAATTCTCCTTTCAAATCCATAATTTTATCAAATATCTTAGTTAAGATCAATGAATCAATCAAATGTCCACTAACTTCAATTTCTTGAGAGAATTTACCCATTTTATTATTCTAAATATTATGATAACTAAAGGTTTACGTATTCTTTGAAACTAAACTAAACAGGTAAAATTACTTTACCTTCAAATTTTGGAATATTATCTGATTCAAACACTTTTTCCAAATTTTCTTTTTGCTTCATTGTTACGCCTTGAACAATTGTTTTTGAGGAACCATTTTTGTCAACAAGTGCTAAAATGTATCCACTGTTATCAGTTAACACAAATCCTGCAGATTCATCAACAAATGCGTATAGGTTCTCCTCTCCCACAGGTTCCCAAATTTTTGATTTATTATCCGTCAAAGCTAATGCAGGCATTGCTTTACCGTCTGTTAGTTTATTGAGATATTCTCTTGCTTCGGCAACTCTTTTTTGACCTTTTTTTAAAGCCTGAAAATACTGCATTATTCTAAACTATTTCAGTTGTTATAAAAACAATATTGCCACAAAAGATTGTTATAGAAATTAAGATTCTAAAAAATATGCCTTTAACAAACAATGTAATTATCAAATTAAACGAGATTACTACTCTTGTTGAAGATAAATCTGAAATTAAAGAATCAGAAATAGTTGAGATAAAATCCATTTTTAAAAATTTAGTTGAAAATAATGAACGATATGATATGGATGAAATTGAGTTTTGGTTTGAAAATGAGGGTAGTTGGAGGAAAAAACAATCCAGAGTTAGAATAGTGAATTTATCAAGTTATATCCAAGATAAATTTCAACAAACAGCTCATCTAAGAATCATTTCTGATGATGATTGTAGTTGTGGCAATTAAATTTCAAGTTGTTCTAGTAATCTACCAACAATTTTTGCATTTTCTTCTCTTTCAGAAACTATTTGTTTTAAACGAGTATCATCTTTTTTCTCGTCAGACATCATTTTAAAATATTCATTATCTAGATCAATGTTTGTTTGTAGTCTTTTAACCACCTCAAACAAGATACCAATTACTTGTTTTTGTGCATCAATTAACTCATCTTTACTTTGTTCAGACATACTAATTAGACATTATTTCTGTAAATAATTCTTTTAATTTTGTATTTGTGATTTCTTTTTTTGCAGAATCATAAAATGAATTTAATTTTTCTTTAGGATGGCCTTGGTTTTGATACATTTTTGCTTGAATAACCATTTCAAGCTTATCTATTTGATGAATTATTTTTGCTTCTGATGAAATATTTTCCTGATACTCTTTCCACAATTCTAAATAAGATGATCTTATTTTTTCAGGAAGTGTTTTCATAATTTCATTAAAAGCATTATTTTCAAGTTGAATTTTTTTCTTAGAATCAATTTGTTCTGGAGTAAAATCCCCAATTTTTGATTCAGCTAAATCATGTAACAAAGACATTTTGAGAATTTTTTCTGAATTAAAATTTTCCATATCTGAAATAATCATACTCATCATGGTCATTGAATATGTATGATCAGCTACTGATTCGGGATGTTTTAAAGACAATTTATCTATCCAGCCTTGCCTTGGAATATTTTTAAGATTAGAAGAAATTTTAAAAAAATCTAATATCATGAGTTAGTTTTAATCTATTTTTCTATTAATTGATTTTCATTTTTTAATTTCGAACCACATAATAGTTAATTCAAGAATTAATAATCATTGAAAATATACACAAAAACTGGAGATGATGGAAATACAGGTTTGCAAGGAAATTATAGAATTTCAAAATCACACCAAAGAATTATTGCTTATGGTACAATAGATGAAGCAAATGCATCTTTAGGAATTATACAATTAAATTTACTTGATGAAGATATTGTAAAAATTTTAACAAGAATTCAAAATGAGTTATTTGTGGTAGGTTCTGATCTTTCAAATACTAATCTAAACGATTCAAAAAATAGAGTATCACTTGATATGATCAATAAATTAGAAGATGATATTGACAAACTAGAATCCGAACTTACTCCCTTGAAAAATTTCATTTTACCTGGGGGTGAACCAGAAGCAGCGCAAATACATTATTCTCGAGCAGTTGTTAGAAGAGCAGAAACTCAGGTTGTGTTATTAAGTGAAAAAGATGAAATCAACTCAAATTGTATAAAATATCTCAATAGATTATCTGATTTACTTTTTGTAATGGGTCGTTTAATCAATAAACGAAAAGGTAGAGAAGATATTATCTGGAAAATCTAAAAAGACAAACTTTAATTCCTCAACAAGATCATTTTTTTCAAGTGCCGTGGTAGCTCAGCCTGGGAGAGCACTCGGCTGAAGACCGGGCTGTCGCGCGTTCAAATCCCGCCCGCGGCACTGTAATTTTAGATCTATGTCACATAGATCAAAATTAATTTTAGGCATGAAATTATTTCATTTTGATCGATACAAAATGACATATTTTTCATAAAAAAATAATCCTACATAATCTTTAAAAATAAGGCAAACTGTATTTTTTCGATATTAATGGCTGAAAAAAAATCTACAAAAGCAAAGACAACTAAAGCAAAAACAACTAAAGCAAAAACAACTAAAGCAAAAACAACTAAAGCAAAGACTGCAAAATCTAAAGCCAAAGTAAAAAATGAGCCTATGGGTGATTCTGGAATCGTTATTGTTGATGATGATATAGAAATTGATCAAGAAAAAATCAATGAAGAACGACGTGCATACCTTGAAGAAGCAAGGTCACAAGATGCATCAGACTAGTAATCTTTATCAGATTCATTAACTTAACAGAATTATGCGTGCACTATGTTTGATTACAGTTAAACCTGGAAAAGCAGATGCAGTGGCTGCAATTTTAAAGAAAAAACGGAAAATTGTTAAAAAAATTATGATTGTTACTGGTAGGGCAGATATTAGTGTATTTTTGCAAGGCAATATTGATGAAATTAATCACATGGTAGTTGATTTTAAAAAAATAAAGGATATCATGACAACTGAGACATTGATTGAAGTGGAGGTGAACCTAGGATGGTAAGGGCCATAATTTTAGTAAAATCTCCAAAAAAACTCATTGCTGCAAGGTTAAAGAAAATTAGTTGTGTATCTGATTCTTTTCCCACAAGTGGTCAATTTGATGCAATTGCCGTAATTGATGTAAAAGAATTAGTTGAAATAAAAGAAGCCGCAACACAGATTCAAAAAATCAGTGGTGTTGAGAGGACTGAAACAATGGTTGAAGTTCAATAACAATGGATTTAAAGAACTTGTAGGTAGTTCAATTGTGAATATCAAAAAAGTAGGAAATGTGATATTAGCAGTTAAAGATCTGGACAAATCCATACAATTTTACAATGAAATCATAGGATTACCAATCAAAAACCAAAGAAGATCATGGGTTGATTTGGGGACATCAGGAGCATTGTTGAGTTTACATCCAGCATCATTGACTGCCCAACACAGTGGTAGCTCAATTGAAAATGGAATTACTTTGGGATTTCTTGTAGGAGATGTAAAATCTGCTGTAGAAGAACTAAAGGAAAAAGGAGTCAAAATTCATCGAGACATTATAGACAAAGATGCAGGTAGAAATGCAGTTATCGTAGATCCTGATGATTATTTGATTTCATTGTTTGAACCAATCTTTGATGACAAAGAACAACAAACAGGTGGATACCACGGATTTACACCGGCTTAAATTGTCTTTTTAATTAAAGAGATAATTTTTTCTAAACTTTTTTCTTTTCTATTAATTGAAACATAATATGTGATATTATTTTTTTGTAAAATTACAATAATTATTTTTTGATGTTGTAACACAACATGTTCTAATTTTCCTATACTGTCAAGTGAATTTTTTCTTAATGATGTAAGTGTGGCCATAACAAATAATTCATTTTTAAAATCCTCTGATTGTAAAAGAGGTTTTAGATTTGGTTTAATCATACCAGTTAGTGTTCTTCCATATGTGTTTACAACCCCTGCATATCTTATGCTGTCAGATATTTCTAAAATCTTTTGACATTGTTTTCTATATTTTATTATGGTTTCTTTCCATTTCTCTGCAGGTGTTTTTACCATATTCAAAACTAAATTTTGAAAGTAATAAGGATTCTGAATGATGTTTTAGATAAAATTATTTAAAAAAATACTCTAATGTTTTTTAGAATCTGATTTGGCATCTAGTTTTTTCTTTAATTCAGTATTTTCTTTAAGCAGTTTATCGTTTTCAGCCTGCAATGTCTTTACAGAATTCTGTCGTGTATACAACGGATGTCCTGGAGGAATAATTGATGTGTTCCCAGACACTAATCCTGCTGCATGTTGTTGAAACATGTGTTTGAATCCCTCTAATTTTGGACTAATGTTTGATACGTCTTGTGAAAATTTTTCTTTTAGTGGACTCTCAAATTTTTTGAACATAGGGTGTGCCATTCCTGGGGGTAATCGAGGAAATTGAAAAGCCATATGGGGAATATGTGGGTTTAAACCATACAAGTCTTGCAAGTGTCTATTTACTGAATCTTCCACAAATTTCTTTTAAATTTGCTATATTTCTGCCTTACTTTAGGCAATGAATATACCCTTTAGTAAAATCTGAGTCATTTTAGCTCAACTTGAGTTGATCGCAGATCCTTATAGATTCCTGTTTTGGATCGCTGATACACATGGAAAAATCAAAAACATGTCTAAAATGTAAAAAAGACATCAAAGAAAAAGATCTACATAAAATTGTAATTTATGTAGTTCAACAAAAGTTCACAGAACATCATTATGAACATGTAGAATGTCCAGATAATTTTACAATCTAAGTTGGAGAATTAATTATATAAAATAAAATTTCAAGCCCGATGCTCATACACTTTGTAAATATCTCCAGTCAATCTTGAACGATATTTCCATTCATCTTTTTTCCAAATAATTGGAATGAATTCTTTTTGTGAGGTAGGATGTAGTCTATCAAATACATCACTTCCAATTAAAATTTGATTGGGTTTTGCCATACTTTGAATTTTTGATGCAATATTCATTGCAGGTCCCATTAAATCGACTTGAGATTGCTCAGCATCAGCGCCATACCGTACAACAAAATTTTGTCCAAAATCAACACCTACCTTTATCATTAAATCAGGATAGTCATATTGATTCAAAATTGGATTTATTCCTTTTTGGATTACTGATAACATGGATTTTGCACAGTTAACTGCATTATCTGATGCAAGTAAGCCATTCTCATCAGCATCAAAATATCCAATTACTGAATCACCCACAAATTTTAGAACATACCCATGATGTTGTCTGATTACAGCAGCCATTTCTTGTGCAAAAGAACTAATTATGATTGCAATTTTTTCACCAGGCATTTCCAATGTCATAGTTGTTGAACCAACTAAATCCACATACAAAACCACCATATTGAATTTAGTAAATACATGTTTTCTTAGAAATTGATCAGATTCATTTACCACTCCTGTATACTCGTAGCCTTTTTTGAGTGCCCCCCAAACTCTTTTTTGAGTCTCCAAAATCATATTTTCAGAATCAAGGATTTTTTCTTTTTGAGTACTTAGTAACATGTCAACCACTTCAGGGGTATTTTTTGTATTGTTAGTATCAGTTACATTATTTTCAGAATTATTGTTATTTTCAGTCATAATTTCTCCTTTATTCTAATGGAAATTCATGTCCACATAGAGGACATTTTCCTCGATTCCCCTTGTATCCCTCATGATAGTACTCTACAATCTCCCCATTACAATCATTACATGTTAATTTTGAATCATCCATACCCAGAATCAAATTATTATGTATTTAGAGATTGATGAAGGTTTAAGGAGACCAATAATGGGCTATTCTTGTGCGATTAGGCAGTAGATCTCCAAATGAATTCATTCAGTTATTGAACAAACAAAATGAATCTATTCAAAAATCATTTGTTTCAAAAATTTCAGAACGGGTGAAAATGATTGATGTTAAAGTCATGATGGGTGATTCTACAATAACTGATCAAAAAACATTTGACCCAAAATTGGTTTCAGATTATTTTCAAAAAATTAGTTCTAATCTTAAAGATTGGCAATTACAAGATGTTTCAATTTCTAACAATGAAGATCTAAGAAGAATTTTCACAAAATTTGAAATCATGGAAGAAAATTACATAATATCCGGACATATCTCAATTCAATTTCATGTATTGTTATACTACAAACCAGAGCAAAGAGTGATTGATTGTCAGAAAGAATTGTCAGACATTGTAGATTTGACAAAAAGTAAAGAACAAGAAATATCTGATAATAGTGATCAATTAGTATTAAACAAATTAAAAGAAAAAGGTTACAAGGATTTTGATCATCAAAAATTATTTGAAATATTTTATGAAAAAGATGAGTTGCGAGAAGAAATAATGTCTGAGATTGAAGATGAGTCGGGTACTGATTTTAAAGAATTGTCAGATAAAAAGAAAAAATTATTTGATGAATTAGATTCCCTTTTAATTGAAACATATCAAATTGTTCCAGTTTTAATTGATGATGCAAGATTAGTTTCAGGTGAAGAGGGTACTTTGTTAACTTTGGATATAGAATTTTCAAAAAATAATAATCGTGAAGGACAATTTGATCCTAGAAAAATGTCGGATGTTGTAAAAAACAATATTTCAAAAAAATTAAAAGAACTTGAAAATATTATTCAACAATAAATTAAAACCAAGGACCCAGAAAATGAGAATTTCTTCTCAAAAGGGAGATCCGATTCCTCAGATATGCTTGAAACAAGTTTTCTAAACTATTTAGCCATTTCTCAAAATTTAGACATAAAATTTGACAATAAATGTAATTTTAACATAGAAGAAGTCAAATACATCGTCTTAATAGCAACATTTCCAATGGACCCATCATATGAAGAAATAGTAAAAGCAAATGAAATGCGAGGAGATAAAATAAAAAAAACTCCACTAATTCATTCACCAACATTTAGTGATATTACTGGTTCGGATATTCATCTTAAAGCAGAGTTTAGACAAAGAACAGGTTCTTTTAAAATTCGAGGAGCATATTACAAAATAATTTCATTATCTGATGAAGAAAAGAAACGAGGTGTTGTTGCAGCATCTGCAGGAAATCATGCACAGGGAGTAGCTTTTGCTTCAGCATTAGAAAAAATTCCATGTACAATAGTAATGCCAAAAAATGCATCACCTGCAAAAGTATCTGCAACTAGAGGATATGGTGCAAATGTAATACTTGAAGGGGTAAATTATGATGAATCATCATCAAAGGCAAAAGAGATTGCAAAGGAAACAGGGGCCACAATGATACATGCATTTGATGATCCTCAAATTATAGCTGCACAAGGCGTAATTGGTTTAGAAATATTAGAACAGCTTCCAGATGTAGATGAAGTGTACCTTCCAATTGGTGGCGGAGGTTTAGCAGCTGGTACATTAATTGCCATTAAAGAAAAAAATCCAAATATCAAAGTAATAGGAGTACAGTCTAGTTCATTTCCATCAATGTATGAATCAGTAAAAAAAGGAACACTAACTGAAAGTGGTGGAGAAAAAACAATTGCTGATGGAATATCTGTACGAATACCAGGACAATTAACATTTTCAATAATTAACGGATTAATTGATGATGTTGTCTTAGTAGATGATACTGAAATAACCAAAGCAATGTTTTTGCTCATGGAGAGAATGAAGTTTGTTGTAGAGCCAGCAGGTGCTGCAAGTTTAGCTTATCTAATATCAAAAAAACCATCTCCAGGAAAAAAAGTTGTTGCGGTATTGGCAGGAGGTAATGTGGATATGTATCTACTAGGTCAAATTGTAGATAAAGGACTTGCAGCAATGGGTAGATTGCTAGTATTATCCATAGCATTACCTGACAGACCAGGTGTCTTTAAAGAAATTGTTGATGAGATTGCCCTAGTTAATGCAAACATTGTAGAAGTAATCCATGATAGATTAAGTTCCAAAGTTCATGCAGGTTCAGTTACTGTAACATTAAGTCTTGAAACTCAAGGTAAAGAGCAGTCAGATAAATTAATTGAGATGTTGAGAAAAAAGAATATTCAATTTAGTTTACTAACATAATTACTTGAATTTTTTTTTAGCAAATTTTGAAAGACCTTGTTTTTTTAGTTGTTCTGACTCTTTGATTACAGAATTATGTTGGTTTGACTTGTGTTGTTTTAATTTCTTTTTTAAAACTTGAAATTCGTTTGCAAGAATTTTAATTGCATAAATCCCTGCATTTCCTGCTTTGTTTACACCCACAGATACCACTGGAGAACCAGTTGGCATTTCAGTTATGGATAACAATGAATCCAAACCCCCAAATGCTGAAAATTTTGATGTGTCTATTTTTTTTGGATGTTTGTCATTGTATACAAGAATTGGAACGCCAATAACCGGAATTGTGGTGTGAGATGCAATCATTCCAGGTAAATGGGCGGCTCCACCCGCTCCTGCAATAATTAATTTGAACCCCATTTTTTCTGCATGTGTCGCATATTCTGCCAATCGAGAAGGAGTTCTATGGGCTGATACGATTTGATCCTCATGTTTAATTTTAAATTCATCTAAAATTTCTGCAGCCCCTTGCATTATTCTACTATCAGAGCTTGAACCCATAATTATTCCCACAAGAGGTTTTTTAGAAAATGTCACAATATAACAAAAAACTGGAGAGTAATTAACAATAACTATTAGAAAAATCACAAAAAATAATTCCGATGCATTAGATATTTTTAATCGATATTCACAGATTCTGGTAATGGGTAAAATCTTAGGAATTATTGGTGGAGGTCAGCTTGGTATGATGATTGCAGAAGCTGCAAAAAAAATGCCAGAACATATATCAAAAATCATAGTCGTGGATCCAACTAAAAATTGTCCTGCAGCACAGGTGGGTGCTGAACAAATTGTGGCAGATTACAAAGATAAAGATGCAATAGAGGATTTGGCTAATAAATCAGATATTATTACTTATGAAATTGAATCAGGTGACAGTAATGTCTTAAAATCCGTAGAAAAATATGCAGAAATTAATCCATCACCTGAAACATTGAGAATAATTCAAGACAAATTTCTACAAAAATCATTTTTAAAAGAAAACAACATTCCAGTTCCAGAATTTGTTGAGATTGACAATATAGAGGATATCAAAAAAAGTTTAGATGAATTTGGATATCCGGCATTACTAAAAGCAAGGCGTGATGCATATGATGGTAGGGGAAATTACAAAATAGATTCTAAAGATGAAGTTCAAAAAGCATTTGATTATTTTAAAGGACAAAGTTTGTTGTTAGAAAAATTTGTTCCATTTAAAATGGAAGTATCAGTAATTGCATCAAGAAATACAAAAGGTCAAATCAAGACATATCCTTTGGTGGAAAATATTCATGAAGAAAATATTTTGCGAGAAACAATAGCTCCTGCAAGAGTTTCATCAAAAGTTACAGAAAAAGCTGAAAAAATTGCTAGTCAAACTATGGATGTTTTGAAAGGTGCAGGGGTTTTTGGAATTGAAATGTTTGTAACGCAAGATGATGAAATAGTAATTAACGAGATTGCACCTAGAGTACATAATTCTGGACACCATACATTAGAATCAAGTGAGACATCCCAATTTGAACAACACCTACGTGCAATTTTAGGATTAGAACTTGGGAGTACTAAACTTTTACATCATACCATCATGTACAACATTCTTGGAAACAAGTCATTTCAAGGTAAATACAAACCACTAAAAATTAATGATGAGAATTTGTTTCTCAAAATGTATGGTAAGGAAATTTCAAAACCTATGAGAAAATTAGGGCATTTTAATCTCGTTTCAAGTAATAATGAAACAATTAAAGAATTACTTGAGAAATTAGATGGCATAAAACCTAGGGCAGCAGTCCAATCAGTCTGACTAAGTTTATTAATTGTGAAAAGTGAAAATCAATATGGCATTAAGTGTATCATTAATAATTACAGGAATTGCAATAGCATTACTTGTAATCTATGCTGCAGATGTAGCAGTTGCAATGTCATCAGATAGCGATAATGGATTTTTACCACTTGATCATATGCAACGAGGTGTGGGGTTGGGAGCACCTGCATTAATTTTACCAATTATTGCATTTTTCATTTCAAGAAAAGAACCTTCAAAAAGATTAGGAGTTATGATCATTATCTCAGGTATTTTGATCATAATGGGAGGAATTGTAGTAATGACCAACCCAGCACCAGCAGCAGAAACATCAGGTAAAGATCCAATGGCATCAATGGCAATGATGTTGATTCCAGCCGTAATTCAACTAGCATTGGGTGGAATTAAAATAGCAAAATCCTAGAATTATGCCCATTTGTAAAAAATGCAGTACAGATGTAAACAAAGTATATGATTGTGATCATACTAAGTATGAAGATTTTTGTGTTGAATGTTATACAGAACTGCATTATTATTTGAATGAAAGTGGTTGAGAATATGCTTACAAAAAGAGATATTGCAATTTATGCCCTGGGGAAAACAGAAGGAATTAACTCTCTAGCTGAAACTTTAGGAAAAGGGTTTGATGATGAAAAATATATTGAATCATGGAACAAAACCATGAAACTTTTGGGTATTGACATGCCATTAAAAGATCTTGAAAAAATTTACAATGAATTTGCAAAAAAAATGGAACAAATAATCACAAATGAAGAATCTAAAACAATAAAAGTAAAAGAAACATGAAAGAAATTTCAATTTCATTTATTTTAAACAATATGAATGAAGAAAATAATTATGAAGATGACATATGGAAAACATGTTTAGATGAAAAAGGTAAACGATACAAGAGAAAAGATATCAGTACTGCATTAAAAAAATTAACAATCTTGGGATTTCTTAAAAAAAATAAAATTTCAAGTACAGACAAATACTATAATAAAATACATTATTCAAATCCCGAGGATTATGTGGGATTTGTAAATAATTTAATATTCACTAACGAATCAAAAATCAAAGGATCATTAAAAAAATTAAAAGACAGAAAAGTATTTGTAGACATATCCAAAGATATCAATTCTTACAAATTAAGCAAACATACAAGAATTTACTATGAAAAACTTTTAGAATCATTTTCAAATATAACTGAAATCTCATCGTCTATTTTACTTGTAAAAGAAACAAGTACTAATGAAAAATTCAAAAAACAATTAGCAGTATGTGATAAAGAAATTAAAGAAACACTAGAGCAAATTAACCAAGAAATTATGATGGATAGAAAAGCAAGTGAGATAATATTGCTAAAGAGACAATTTTCAGGTAGAATTCCTAATCCAGGTTACCTGAAACTTTGAAAATAGATTGGTAATAATTTGTTTTAACTATTTTATACTCTAAATTTAGATTATATTTGTTGAAAGCAATAATTTTAGCTGGTGGACGCGGTAAAAGATTAAAACCAATAACTGATTATGTTCCAAAACCTCTAGTACCTATCAAAAATGTCCCCATAATTGAATGGCAGATAAAATATCTAGAAAAATACGGAATTAAAGAAGTGATAATTTGTACAGGATACAAAACTGAAATGATCGAAAATCATTTGAATATGAAAAATATTGGAATTAAAGTAAAATTCTCTATAGAAAAAACACCGTTGGGAACTGGAGGAGCAATTAAAAAAGCAGGAAAAATGATCAATGAAAAATCATTTTTTGTGATTAATGGAGATATAATAACAAATATTGATTTGAACAAACTTGCAGAAAAGAAAAATGTGATTGCTTCAATTGAATTAAGAACAAAGTATGGTATTTTAGAAACAAATGAAGATAAAATTTTGAATTTTAGAGAAAAAAAAGAAATTTCAGATACTTGGATGAATGCAGGAATTTACCATCTTCAAAAAGAAGTTCTAAAAGAACTTCCAGATAAAGGAGATATTGAAAAAACTCTTTTTCCAGAGTATGCAAAAAAAGGGAAACTAAACACCATGAAATTTAAAAATTCAAAATGGTATTCAGTTGATTCTTTCAAAGATATGGAAGAATGTTCACTAGAGATAGAAAAAATAATTAAATAAAAATAAAAACTATGCACCGGTTTTGTGTAGTGTAACCATCATGTATGCTACCTCTTCTACAAAAGATTCATCATCACTTGTTGAGGCATATTTAGTAGCATCATTCCAAAAACTAGTTTTTTGGAGGGTTTTTTCAGGAAAAGTCTGTTCACTCAATGATTTTGATTGTAAGTGGATCTGATAATACTCCTCCTCAACCAAAATTCACCTATTGCTAAAACAGTTAAACCAACAATATTGACCGTTAATCGCCCATTTCTAGGCTCAATCACAGTATAATTTAGGAGATACTAGTATTTGATCATTGTGATTTTCTAGATAATTTTAAAAGTTGATATTGTATTTTAAAAAAACCATTTCAGTTGAAATTTTTGATATTTTTTTTGATCATTTTGATTATTCCAATCCCAATGGTATTTTCCGAAGATATTCCTTACTGGATTCATAGTACGGCAGAATGGTGGGCTAATGATAGTATTTCAGATAAAGAATTTATCAACGCAGTTGAATTTTTGATAAACAATGAAATAATTGTAATCCAAGTTGGTGAAATTTCAGATTCAAAAGAACAAAAATCAATTCCATCATGGGTTAAACAAAATGCCAAATGGTGGTCTGAAAATCAGATTAATGATGATACATTTCTACAAGGGTTAAAATTTTTAGTAGAATTAAAAATAATTAATATCAACCAAGTAGAAAATGAAATAATTAATTTTTCTGGTGATTCCACATTATTTACAAAATATGCATACAAAAAGGATTTTAGAAATATAAATGGACAAATGATTCCAATTGAATCCCATTTCAAATTAAATGAAGGGATGGAAAAAACTTATGAAGAGATTGGATTCTTTAATCAAAAATCTGACACCGTAGTAGTTACTCCATTATTTACATCCACAGCATATTGGGAGCCCGGATTTTATTCTTATTATCGTGGAGAGTGTGAAGAAATATGTCTTACCAAGAAAATAGATTTTGAAAAACCATTTGGGTTTTCTGGAAGCGAATCAGGTTTTAAAATATTAAAATTATTGAATTACCACATAGTTTCTGATTTTGAAATGGCAAAAAACCCTCAGATTATTAACAAATATGATAAAGTTATTTTACTCCATAATGAATATGTTACAAAACAAATGTTTGAGACAATTACTGATCACCCCAAAGTTGTGTATCTATATCCAAATGCCCTTTATGGAGAAGTAAAATTTAATGAAGAAAATGAAACCATTACTCTAATTCGAGGGCACAGTTATCCTTCAGCAGATGTTGATAACGGATTTGAATGGGAATTTGATAATACACGTCCATATGAATTTGATTCAGAGTGCTTAGAATGGGAATTTTATGAAATTGATAATGGAATAATGTTGAATTGTTATCCAGAAAATGTGTTATTTACTAATTTTGAAATGCTAAAAGAAATCAAAGAGTATTAGTCCAAAATTTCAAACAGATACACTAGAATATCCATTATTCATAGTATTTTCATGCGTATTGCATGTAGTTTGGGTTCATTATTATCAGTAAATCAAGTACTAGAATGCTCAGAAATTCTATCTAAAACAAGAATTGATTCCATATGGATACCTGAAACATGGGGGATGGAGAATTTTTCAATGTTGGGGGCAGTATCAAATAAAACACAAAATCAAAAAATAGGCTCATCAATTATTAACATCTATTCAAGAAGTCCAACAACAATTGCAATGGGCGCATCTACTACAGATATTTTATCAGATGGGAGATTGATTTTAGGGTTAGGTACTAGTAGCATACCTATTGTTGAGGATTTTCATGGAGATAAATTTGAAAAACCCATACAAAGAATGAAAGAGTATGTTGAAATTATAAGATTGGTTTTATCTGGAAAACAAATTAATTATTCTGGAAAAATTTTTAATTTAAAAAATTTTACATTGTTAATTAAACCTAAAAGAGAATTAGTTCCAATATACTTGGCAGCAATTAATCAAAAAATGGTTAATTTGGCATGGAGTATAGGGGATGGTGTAATTTTTTATCTCAGACCAATAGATGAAATGAAAAAAACTATTTCAAAAATGCAATCAGAAAAAAAGATTGATGTTGCATGTCAAATTATTACATGTATTGCACATGATGCTGAAAATGCGGTAAATCGAGCAAAAAAAACACTTGCATTTTATGTATCTGTGGGAGAAATATATCGAAAATTTTTATCAGAAAATGGATTCAAAACAGAAACAGAAAATATTTTTAATGAATTCAAGAAATCAGGATTCAAATCCAATCACGAACTTGTTACAGATTCAATGCTGAATTCTCTTTGCATATCAGGAACCCCTGAAGAATCTAAATTACAATTAAAGAAATTTAGAGATGTAGGAATAGATTTACCCATAATTCAATTTAATCCAGTTGGCGACACTATGGAATCATTTTTGTTGATGAAAAAAACATTGTTGGATGAATAATAATGTCAAAGGTTGGAATTGTTGCATATGGAATTACACCATTTACAAAAGAAGATCAAAAAATAGAAACAGTATTGCATTCTTCAGCAAACAAACTATTTCAAAAAAACCCCAGTATTGAAAAAAAAGATATTGATGGCGTTTTAGTTTCCACAAATAACAACTCAAAGTATCTAGCCCCTGTTTTATCCGAAATGGTTGGAATTCAGCCTAAAATCGCTCATTCTATTGAGAGTTTATGTAATTCAGGCACAAATTCACTAGTTTCTGCATTTTCATACATTTCTTCAGGTCTTGCAGATATGGTCCTAGTTTCAGGAGCTGAAAGATACGATAGTCCTGGACAAATTTTAGAATGGGATAATTCTAGAGGAGAGTTTAAGCATCCAATATTTTGGGCATCAATATTTTCTAAATCATATAAAAGAAAATATGAAATTACAGACGAGCAACTAGCAACAGTTTCAGTTAAAAATCATAAACAGGCTCAAGCAAATCCAAATGCATTATCAAAAAAAACATACTCAATTCAAGATGTAATTAATTCTAAAAAATTAACAGATGACCTTAGATTGTTAGATTGTTCAAGACCATGTACAGGAAGTGCATCAATAATTTTAGCATCAGAAGAAATTACCAAAAAAAATTCAGAAAACCCAGTTTGGATTTCAGGAATAGGCCAAAAAACAATTTCTGCAGGATTTACAAAAAATCCATCTTTAACATCCATGGAATCTACAAAAATTGCAGCACAGTCTGCATTAAAAATGTCAAAACACAGTATTGAAGATGTAGATGTTGCAGAAGTACATGATGCGTTTACTGTTTGTGAACCCATGGCACTAGAGTCATTAGGATTTACAAGTCCAGGGAAAGGAACCAGTATGATTGATGATTTACATAAAACAAATAATTTTAAAATAAATCCACGTGGGGGGTTAATTGGTACAGGACACCCATTAGGTGCAACCGGTATTTCACAAACAATAGAAATTGTCCAACAACTACAAAATAATGCAGAAAAACGTCAAACAGATAAAGCAAATGTAGGACTAATACACAACATGTCAGCTGCTTCCACATCATCAACAGTTTTGGTTTTAGAGAAATGAGTTTTGAATCAGAGCTATCTCAAGGGATTTTTTGTATTCCAAAGTGTAATAGTTGTAAGGAATTCGTATGGCCTCCAACTGAGTTTTGTGATGTTTGTAATGAAAAAATAACTATAGAAAAAGGGGATTTTGAGGGTAAAATTATCGAATTTTCAAAACAAAATGAAGATTATTTTTGCATTGTAGAATTTGAGAAAAAAGTAAGAATTATGGCAAAAATGCTAAAAAAACCCAACATAGACCAAACAGTCAAAATTACAAAATGCGGTATATCAGATAATAGTTATTTTTTTTATGTTAATTGAATTTTGTAAAAATGTACGGTGTTTCTACACTTTGATCAAATGTCCAAATAGTAGGCAATGAAATTGAGTCAATTACATTTAGATCATGTTTTTCAATCAAAGCACTCCACCCGCCATTAGGTAAATTTCCAGATAGTTGTCTTTTTGAATGAGTTCCAGCAAAAACTAATCCCGTATTATTTTTTAAATTAGTCATAGAATTTATTTTATCAATAATACTTGTTGCCAAAATATCTCCGCCCATCTGAGGTAATCCCCCAATAAAAAATACAGGAGATGTTAATTGAAATTCAGAATAATCAACATCTAAAGCATCATTGCAAATTGGGTTAAAATTTTGACCAGTAAGATTTGTTATTTTTTCTTGTAACTCTACCAAGACATCATCAATTTCAATACTGTAAGAAGTTAAACCAAGTATGTGCCCACAAAATGCAATTCTACCATCCCCTGAACCAATATCTACAAGATCAGAATAACCGAGTTTTTTTGCAGTTAATGCCATGACATATGCAGACATTATCCATGTAGGATAAAATGGCTGACAACTAGAACCGTGTTTAATACTATTAAGCCAATATTCGTTAATGTCTCCCTCATAGACAATACAATTAATTCCAAAAAATTCTTTTTCATATGAGTTTGTGTAAATGGGGTTTTTTTGTGCAAACTCGTGAAGTAATTTCAAATGGTTTTCATCCAATGGAAATTCTTTTGAAACTAATGATGGAATTACCTCCTGAATGTGAGCATTTCCATCATATTTTTTTGCAAAATCTTGCTTTAATTGAACTAAATTATCAACCAAAGTATTTGACATGAAATTTCTAAAAATAATGGGTTTGATAAACTCATTGTAAATTATGATTCTTTTTCAGAAAGAAATGCAATTTCTTGTTGAACTTTTTTTAATTGATCAAGTGTGGTCTCTTGTAATTTTTTATTATCTTCGATTTCTTTTTGAGTGGGATCTATTACTAGTTGAAATTCCAGATGTTTTAGTGTGTTGAGATAAAAATCTCGTTGTTCTAATAATCTCTCAATAATAACTTCAGACATGCTTAATGGTCAAATTATAACTATTTAGATTTTAGAATTATGAACATATCAAAAAAAACTGTGTCACAACCTCAAAATCATAGGTTATGGTGTAATTACCTGCCTTACTATATTCAAATGTGGTAAAAAATGACAGTGAAACGAACAAACACAGTTACAATTACAAAACAAAAATTAGAAAACGAAACTGATATCAAAAATAAAAAATCAGCAAGAATGAGAAGACAAAGAGGTTACCAGTGGGAAGATACCATAGTTAAAAGATTCAACAATACAGAAAAGTGGAGAGCGTTTCGATTAGGATCTCCAAGCATTGCATTACCAGACGTATTAGCAGTAAACACTGAAAAAAGTATGATATTTACCATAGAAGCAAAATCTGGCACAAGTACGTCCCTACCAGTACCCATGGATCAAATCGAAAGATGTCTTGATTGGATCAAGACTTTTGATATTTACAAAAAAAGAAAGGTATTACTTGCTTTCAAATTTCTTTCAAAAAAAAGATTGGGGATAGGTAAATACGAAAGTCGAGAATTACGAGAATTTTTTAAAATTTGGGATGAATCTTTAGAAATAACAGATTGCGTGTGTAATTATGAGGGTAAAATATTTTCCAGAGTTAACGGGGTTAGAAAAGAGATTTTCCTCCAAGAGTGTCAAATGCCATTTAAAACAAAGCAGAGATTAACTCAAAAAACATAGAATTTACACATCGTTTTTTAATGATAACATACTAAGTTAAAACATGTCAGATGAAAATAACGACAATCAATCAATAGAAGCAAAATCAGAATCATTGTTAGAAACAGTTTCTGATGCTGAAGTAAATTCTAGAATTAGTTTTGAGGAATTTACAGATGAAAAGACATTGATTAGTTATAACGCATTTGGATCAAAACAAATGAAAATCAAAGTTTTAGAAGTGTCTGATGAAAATCCCCCATCAAAATGGAAGTTTGGGGATAGGGTCAAAGTTACAAAAATTCTAGTTACAATAAAACATCTCACAACACAGCAAGTAGAGGAAGGAGAATTTGATGTTGAAGAGATTGAACGAGAATTAGCAGAAAAACGTCATTATAGCTCCACAAATAGATGGATCCCGGCAAGTGATATTAAAAATGGATATGTTGCAGGTTCAATGCATACCAGATTGATCAGTGATGCATCAGCATTAGACTATATTGTATTTTAAAAAATTCCATATTATATTCAAAAAGATTCTCTGAAAAACATTATAAACAAAAGAATTTCAAAATTAGAATATGAGTGCAAAAGAATTTGAAGTTAATGGTACTGACTACAAAGTAGTTCTTACAGACCAGGTTATCGGTCACGTAAATAACCTCAAAAATCTCTATAATGCAGCATATGAAGATCCAGAAAGTTTTGAGGATGTGAGTTCAGAGATTTCAAGTACAATTACTGAAATTGCAGGTACAGTTGAACCACCTGCCGAAGACAGTGATTTGGATGGCCTCATACAAGAAATCATCAAAGCAGTTGAGAATAAAGCTGCAGAAATTGAAAAAGAGTTATCAGAAAAAGAAAAACCAAAAAAGAAATCAAAATCTAAAAAATAATCAATATTTGACCTCAAACTCATAAAAAATTGGGCGATAAATTATATTCTAAATAAAATAACAAATTCCATGTCAAGTTGTGAATGTGGTATTTGTGGACACCATAATGAATCAGAATGTATTGAAAAAGAATGCAAATGTTGTTTAAATTTTCATGAAAGATCTGGCCCTAAACGAAAGTAGCTAAACTAATCATTTTACAAGTAACAAGAACATTTTTTTGAAATATGTCTGGAGCATCCAAATATTTTATGATCTTTACAACCACACAAAAAGCATTTTTTAGTAGTCATAGTTTTTTAATTAATTCATCTGTATAATACATCATTTGTTTGTCTTCTAATGCTTCTAAAATTTTTAATCTCATATTTTTGATACGGTAAACATCATCAACATACAAAGGGGTCATAGTTTCTATTTCTTTTTCAAAATAGTAATTTTCTAAATAATTTTCAAATTTTGATTGTAATTTCTCATAATCAGATAAGGGGATTTTTTCTGAATCAATTTTTTTAGTAATTACTTTAAGGAATCCATTGATTTTTAATAATTCTTTTTTAATTTTTTCAAGATCTCCTGGTTTGTCATCAAATGTTTTTAGAACATTATAGGAATCAACAAACTGAACAAGTATTTTTTTTAAATGTTCAATATAGGTAATCATGGTTAGTCCTACAAAGATATCCAATCTAAAGTTTAGGAAAAATAGCTTGACTTGTCTAAAAATTACACATTTGCTTTAAATTATCACTATTTGTCTCAAAGAATAATGCAAGGTGATGCTTATCTCAAATGTATTGATCCACAATGTGGGTTAGAATACCCAATTATGAGTACAAATGTTCAATGTGAGAAAGGTCACCTATTAGATGTAAAATACAAAAACAAACCTTCTGAAAGTCTAAAAGAAGTATTTTACGAAAGAAGAAACTCGCAAGGTAGTATTTTCAACGAAAGTGGGGTTTGGAGATTTAGAGAATTATTGAATTTTTGTCAAATAGATACAGAAAATATTGAAGAGTGTTCAAAATATTTAGTTTCATTAGATGGTGCTGAAGGACGATTATCAAAACCATACCACATGTCAAAAGCTGCTGAATTTTTAGAAATTTCAAGTGATAATTTATGGTTACAACCAGAAGGATACAACCCAAGTGGTTCTTTCAAAGATAACGGAATGGCAACAGCTGTAACTCATGCAAAAATGGTGGGTGCCAAAAAAATTGTTTGTGCATCAACAGGAAATACATCAGCTGCTGCAGGAATGTTTGCAGCAAACGAGGGGATTAATTGTGATGTGTATATTCCAGCAGGTCAAATTGCCCCAGGAAAACTTAGTCAAGCATATCAATATGGAGCACAAATTCTTGAAATTGATGGTAATTTTGATGATGCACTAAAACAATCATTAGAAGATGCAAATAATCATGACGGCTATACAGTAAACTCTGTAAATCCATTTAGAATTGAAGGACAAAAAACAATTCCATTTAGAGCATTAGAATATCTAAACTGGGAAGCACCTGATTGGATAGTATATCCAGGAGGAGCATTAGGAAACACATCAAGTTGTGGAAAAGCTTTGATGGAATTATATCAGTGGGGTTGGATTAAAAAAATTCCACGAATCGCAGTAATTAATTCTGAAGGTGCAAGCACATTATCTGATTTGTATAATGGAAAATTTGAAGGTGAGGAATTAAGATGGAATAAAGGAAAACCAAACACGGAATTAATTTCTAGATATTATGATCATTTAGATAAAGAAGGGTTACGACCAAAGACTAAAGCAACTGCAATTCAAATTGGCAGACCTGCAAATATTCTAAAAGGTTTACGGGCACTTGAATTCACAAATGGTGTAGTAACTACAGTTTCAGATTCAGAAATGCTTGATGGAATGTCAGTAGTTGGACTAAATGGATTTGATTGTGAAATGGCTTCAGGAGCTACAGTTGTAGGGATAAAAAAATTGATCAATGAAGGAATAATTAGTAAAGACGATACGGTTGTAGGAATCCTCACAGGAAGACAAAAAGATGCAATGCTTCCAGTAGACTATCACAGTAATTCTGAAAATAAATTTGCAAACCCTCCAAAAAACTAGTCACATTATTTAGGCTCAAAAAAATATAATTACAATTAACATCTTAAGAGTTAAATCCAAGTTTTACAAAATTTAACTAACCAAAAGATGGTGCAAAAAAACTAAATGAATAAAGGATATTGTTATTCTAAGAAAATTTTTCGGAGAAAACTATGGTAGAATTATGGGTTGAAATTACAACCTTGGCAGTTTTAATTGGATTGTCTGGATTTTTCAGCGGTTTAGAAGTTGCATTAGTAGGAGTAAGAAAATCAAAAGTAATTCAATTATTTAATGAAGGTAAAAAAGGCTCAAAAGCATTACACAAATTAAAAATGAATCCCAGCTGGATGATGTCCAGTGTTAATTTAGGAAATAATCTTGTAAATGTTGGAGCATCAGCCCTTGCAACAACTGTTGCAATCAGATTATTTGGAAATGATGGATTAGGAATTGCAGTAGGTGCAATGACATTTTTAATTCTAGTATTTGGTGAGATTACTCCAAAAACATATTGTAATGCAAATTCTACAAAAATTGCATTAAGATATGCACCAATATTATTGGGATTCAGTTATGTTCTATACCCAGTAGTGAAATTCTTTGAAGTAATTACAAAAGGAGTTGTAAAAATGACTGGCAGTAGTGCAACACCACCACCAATTACAGAAGAAGAAATCAAAGGAGTGATTGATCAAGGGTTAGAGGAGAAAGCTATTGAAAAAGATGAGATGGAGCTAGTTCATGGTGCACTAAAGTTTGATGATACAGTAATTCGCTCAGTAATGACTCCAAGAACAAAAATGTTTTCACTAAATTCCAAAATGTTACTTTTTGAAGCACTGCCACAAATTAATCAAAAAGGATATTCAAGAATTCCAATTTATGGTGAGACCGGAGATGATATTGTAGGATTTATTCATGTCAGAGACGTTCTCAAAGAATTAGAAAAAGACAATAAAATGACCAGCCTAGAAGAAATATCTCGAAAACCAGTTTTTGCATCTCAAGAAAAAATGGTCAGTGCACTTCTAAAAGAAATGAAAGGAAGAAAAACACACATGGCAATAGTTGTTGATGAGCATGGTGGCGTTGAAGGGTTAGTGACTTTGGAGGACTTGCTTGAAGAAATAGTAGGAGAGATTGAAGATGAAACAGATTTGACAAGAAAAAAAGAGTTTGAAAGAATTGATAAAGACACAATCATCACAAACGGCGATATAGAAATCGATGTAATTAATGAGATTTTTAAAACTAAAATTCCCGAAGGTGATGATTACGCATCACTTAATGGGTTGTTACATGAAAGACTACAAGATATTCCACAAGAAGGAGATAAAATTGAGATAGATGATCTTCGAATCATAGTTGAAAAGGTTTCAAAAAATATTCCTAAAAAAATTAGAATTGAAAAAATTTAAAATTAATCTTTTTTAGCAAAATGAGTTTCTAATTTTTGCTTTTTTTCTTTCATATGAAATATTGATTCAGTGTGATTGAAAGCTTCCTGATATGATTTTTCAAATAACATTGCTTGAAGTAACATGTGGTTTTCAGGAATAACAATTCCTGTTTGATCATCAGAATACATCATTTGTACAGTATCTCCAATGGATGTAGTCATGTTAGCATGAATGTGGATCATGTTAGTGTCTGTAAAATTAAATTCCATACTTTGAGCATAATCTCGAACATCTTTTGTGCCCTTTGCAGTCCAAAGAGTCGCTACTCCAAATTCATTTCTAAAAATATCGTGAATTTCTGAAGGTTTAGGAGCTACACTTTTGAATCTAATATCCATAATGTGTAAGTGCATTTGCCTTGTAGGAACTTTGATTGCACGAACGTATAGGGGTGCATCTTTTCCAAAGTATAATTTAACATCATCTCCATGGTGAGGCTTTTCAGTCATCTCGATAGTATCTGATAATTTCTTTTCAGTTTGTTCAATATCTGCCCAACGTCTAACTAGAGTAACATCAAATCGAATTAAACTATCACCGAATCTATCACGTAATGGTTCTAAAACTCTCCCCATACCAGTGACGTTGCAGCTACCTTGCATTACATGACTTTTACCTATTGCAAGATCATAGTTTGCCCTTGAATTAAATAATAAATCAGAAACAGACTCAGAACCAGTTGTTGATTCACCACCTTGATAAATTGCAGGAATATTTTTTGGTTCATAAAGATTTTTTTTATTTTTAAAACCATGTCCGCCAGGAGCAGCATCTACAACTAAATCACAAGCATCAAGTGCAGATTCAATAGTACCTGCAATTTTATGGTTTGAAAAATCATTTAATTTTCTTTCAGGAACATAAACATCCAAGCCTTTGGAATTTGCAAGGTTTACTTTATCATCTGGAGAATATTTTCCAACACCAATTACATTAATTTCAGGATCATCTTTTAGAAAAGAAACAATTCTACTTCCAATAGACCCATAACCATTAACAAAAACTTTCTTCATAACAAATATGCATTATTGCCATTATTTAGATTATTTTGAATTGTATAGGCATTAAATTTCAATGATCCGAGATGGAATGTTTGGATAATTATTAGATTCCAAAAAGGATCAAAATTTACGAATGATTTGGTTCCAAAAAATACAAGAATTAGAAAAAAATGATCCGAAGAGGAATCAAAAAAAACAGAGATGTGCCGTAGGGATTAATGATTTTGTTGCCGTATTAGTACTAAGAAATGAAACAATACAGCATAGTTACAATATTGGCAATAGTTGGTTCCATTTTGGTAGGTTCAGGCATGATAAACCAAGAGGCATCAGCTACTGAAATTGACGGTGTTTTATCAAAAATGATAGAAATTGACAATAAACTAATAAATCTCAAAAATACAGATGGCGAGTTTAGTGCATCTAAACTTGCAAAAGCATCATTTGAGATAAACCAAGTAAAGAACCTGCTTTTGGAGATTAATGAGGCAAATGACAAGAATGGGGACAAAGTAAATGTGATTTATGATCATTTAAAGAAAGAATATCATAAAGTTATTGAAAAATATCAAAATGAAGTTAAAGAATATCAAAAAGAAAATGGATTAACTGCAAATGAAAAGAAGATTGTATCAAAAATATTGAAAAATCAAATTAATTTTAAAAATACAGAATCAGAACACAATCAAGAAATAAACATCAAAAACCAAATCAGTAAAACAATTACTGAAACAGAAGTAAAAGAGAAATATCAAAAATTAGTAAATAAAATAGGTGAAAAGTTAGCTGACGAGGCAAAAGGTGGAATAGTTCAAAAAATCCACCACAAAATAGCAATTGATGAGATTTCAAAATCAAAATCATGGGGATTGGCAATTCCTGCAATTGATAGAATTATCACACAAAGCAATGATGATAAAGTAAAAGAGAAATTAACTGATATTAAAAATAACATCCAAAAAGTATTGGATAAAAAAGAAAAACAAGGAAAAAGCAATACCGTTTTAGGATTAAAAAATGAAAAGACAGAGAGTGTCTTAGAGTCAATAAGATTTAATCAAAACGAGATTGGTTTTGGCGGAATTTTAGGTGAGATTTATGATGAGGAAATTCTTGAATCATTACTAGATACTGAAGATATGATATTTGAGATGGAAGAAAATAACTTAGACCTAATTCACCCAATTTTTGAGGATTCATTAAAGAAGACTTTGGTAGAAGTTACAGAAATAGTTGTAGAAGAAGAAGAAGAAGTTGAAAAAGAAAAAGAAAAACAAAGAAAGAATGCTGCTGAGAAAAAAGGAAACAACAGATCAGACAAAGCAAAAGAAGTTCTTTCAAGTAATCCAGGTAAATCAAATAGTTCAAATGGAAACAGTTCAAGTAACAACAGTTCAAGTAACTCAAACAGTAACTCAAACAGTAACTCAAATGGAAAAAATAACAAGTAAATTTTAGAAGTTACAAAAGACTAAATGTGTAAAATAGATTCAAAATTTTTATGATTCATGCCCCATCATTAGGAATTGGGGCAGTTATTGCATCAATAGTGATTGTTGCAGTATTTTTTGGAGTAACAAATTTTTCAAATGAATCAGAATTAGTAATCGAACCAACCCCGACTGTAGAACCAGTAGGTCCTGCAAAAATTACAATGGCCACATTTTTGGATAATGGCTCACCAGTTATGGGTAATCCTGATGCAAAGGTTACCCTAGTGGAGTTTGGGGACTATCAATGTCATTTTTGTAATGTATTTTTCCATTCAACTGAAGAAAGTATTGTTCAAAAATATGTAGAAACAGGCAAAGTAAAGATAATTTTCAAGGATTTCAACATTATTGGTCCTGACTCGGTAAATGCATCACATGGAGCACATTGTGCAAGTGAGCAAGGATTGTTTTGGGAGTATCATGATATTTTGTATAATAATTGGACAGGGGAAAATAATGGATGGGCAGCATCAGAGAATCTTTTGAAATTTGCAGAAGAGATCAAAGTTGATGTTGATAAATGGTCAGAGTGCATGAATAATGGAACACATTCACAAACAATTCTTGAAAGTAACAATGATGCAAGGGATTTAGAATTAACTGGAACACCAGCATTTTTTGTAATTGGACCTGATGGAAAAACTACAAGATTGTTTGGAGCACAACCATTAGAGACATTTGAAAATATTTTTGAAATAGAATTAAAAAAATAAGATCGCGATCAAATTACGAATAAAATTAAACATAAAGTAGTAAAGTTTCCTTCCTAGTTAGTTAGAATTCACACAATATCCTTATTAATGAACCATCGGAGGCAAGCTTATGACAGCTGGAGTAGATGACATTGCAATTTACATCCCACGATTATACATCGATGCAGAAGATTTTGCAAAAGCTAGAGGACTAGACCCTGTAAAATTACAAAAAGGATTAGGTGTTTCTCAAATGGCAATCGTTGATTCTAATCAAGACCCAGCTATTCTTGCAGCAAATGCTTGTTTGAAAATTATGCAAAAAAATAAACTATCTCCAGAAGATATTGGTAGACTATACGTATCAACTGAATCATCATTTGATGAATCAAAAGCAATGAATTCCTATGTGATTGGAATGTTAGAGCAAGTGTATGGTCAAGGTGCTTTTGAGCATTGTGGAGGTATTGAGACCAAATTTGCATGTGTAAGTGGCTCTTATGCGCTATATGACAATACAAACTGGATTAGAGCAGGAGAAGCTGAAGGAAAACATGCACTAGTTGTGGTATCAGACATTGCAAAATATGATATCGGTTCTAGCGGTGAGATGACCCAAGGTGCAGGGGCAGTAGTTATGCTTCTTAATGATAAACCAAGATTAATGCAGTTTGATCCTAGAGTTACTGCCACATCAATTAAAGATGAATATGACTTTTACAGACCGTTTGGAAAAGAGACGCCAATAGTTCACGGTCAATACTCTAACATGCTATACATGATTCAAGTCAGAAAAGCACTTGAAGCATACAAGAAAAAAGTAGTTTCATCAGGATTAGTCAAAATGGAATCAGGTGAGACAATTCTTGATCACATGGATTACATCAACATGCACTTGCCATACAGCAACATGGGCAAAAAGGCATTAGCATATTTAGTTAGACATGAATGGCGTCAACTACCACGATGGAAGAGAGTGTTAGCAGAAATTGGAGTAGAAGAACCAATTCCAAAAGATCCTCGTGGAACAATTGAATCAGTATTAGGTGATGAAGAATTTATGACAAAAGACCACGAGTTTACAAAATTGTTTACAAAAACTCCAGAATATCAAGAAGTGTATGAATCAAAACTTGCAAGTTCACTTATTGCATCAACCATGATTGGTAATTTGTATACAGCATCACTATACTTGGGCTTTAGAAGTAGTTTAGAATTTGAATATCAAAAAGGAATTGATTTGGAAGGAAAGAGAGTCGGGTTTGGATCATATGGTAGTGGAAGTAGTGCAATGGTGTTTAGCGGTGTTATTCAACCAGAGTATAAAGAAATTGTAAAGAACATGAATTTAGAAGCAGAACTAGGAGATAGACGAAGACTTACACTTGATGAATATGAGAATTTACATGAAAACAAACTAACACCTGAAAATTCAATGTTGCATTCAAAAAAAGAGTTTGTCCTAGTAGATGTAAAAACAGATGTAGAATCTAGAGGCGAAAGACGTTATGTCTTTAATGGATAATGCAAGAAGAACCAAATCCAGTTAAAGATTATCTGTTTGAATATATTGAAAAATCATCAACCATCCCAGAATTAATTGTTCAGAAAAAATTTGATGTTATAATTAATGAGATAATTGAGAATTGTTATGACAAAGTGATTACTATGGATTCAAAAGATGAAGCAGTAGGGGTTTTGGCTACAGGAATTTTACACTATTTACTAACTAATGCATTTTTGAATGCTCAAAGAAAGATAGAGTATAAGGGAATGGAGTTAGATATTGTAATTCCAGATATTAAAACATTAGAAAAAGACCCAAAAATGACTTTGATAATTTGCATTCCAAAATCATCAGATAAAAAAATAATTGATGAGAAATTATTACAGTTAGAGAAAATTCAAAGTGTTAAAGAAAACATTTGGGTTGTATTATCTGAAGATATACCATTGGAGAAGAAAACTTTTGTTTTATCCAAGAAAAACAATTCATTTTCAAAAATAATTTTTGAAATAGCACAATTTAGTAATGTAAATGGTGCAAACAAGTTTAAAATTTTACGAATTTAATATCATAAAATTATTTTAATAATTTTTTAAAATCAATATTCTTTTTGAAAATTCTATTGAGTGATGCATCACTTAGGTCTTTAATGAAGGGAATTGAGCCTAAAACAGGCACACCAGTCAAATTTTGTAAATCACGTTTGAGATCTTTGATTGGATATCCTTTATCAAAATTATTAATAATTATCCCTTTAACTGGAATTTTATATTTCTCACACATCTTTACAGTCATTATGGTATGATTAACGGTTCCAACTTTACTTCGAGTTACAATTATTGTTGGAATTTTCATCTCTTTGATTAAATTTGTAATATAGTAATCTTGGAGGATAGGAGTCATAATTCCCCCCATTCCTTCTACCAACATCATGTCATGAAGTTTTGTTAATTTTTTAAAACTAGATAAAATTGTTGGAACTTTAGGTTTTGTTTTTAGTTTCTTCCATGCTGTATATGGAGATGCTGCAATTTTGAAAAACTGCGGATTAACCAAACTTTCAGGATCACATGCCATTGCAGCACGAGAAATTATTTCAATGTCTTCTGATTTGTAACCTTTTTTCTGAGCAGTACCTGCAGCAAAAGGCTTCATTACACCAACATCAATTCCCATTTTACGTAAAACTACACCCAATCCTGCTGTGATGTACGTCTTTCCAACATCAGTGTCAGTTCCAGTAATGAAGAGTGATTTCAACAAAATAAGTTCAAAATTATTCATTGATTAATTCATCGGTTAATTATTAAGATCTGAAATAATACCAAATCAGTTGAAAAGTTCTATTTGGCACCCAAACACCCAGATGAAGGAATGGGATTCTTTTGATAAAATTACAAATGCCAAAGGAATCTGGTTAATTGACTCCAAAGGCAACAAACTCATTGATGCTGTAGGCTCAATGTGGTGTAATGTCTGGGGACATTCAAACCCACAATTAGTAAAAGCAATCACATCTCAAAGCAAAAAAGTACAGCATTCATCAATGTTCAACCTTACAAACGAGCCTGCAGAGAAATTAGCAGATACACTAGTCAAAACAGCACCAGGAATGCACAAGGTGTTTTATTCAGATAATGGATCTTCTGCAATGGAAATTGCAATAAAAATATCATTACAATATTGGAAAAATATTGGAGAGAGAGAGAAAACAGAGATTGCAACCTTGGAGAATGGTTATCATGGCGATACATTTGGTGCAATGTCTGTAGGTTATGTTCCAGAATTTTTTGGTAAATTTAAAAAACAGTTATTTTCAACAATACAATTTCCTGTTCCAAACAAATACAGATTACCAAAAAAATACACATTGTCAGATTATCAAAATTTTTGTTTAGAAAAAATAGAAAAAAGATTTTCTAAAAATAACAACATTGCAGCATTTGTGATGGAAAGTGGAGCTCAAATGGCAGGTGGTGTAATAATTTATCCAAAAGGATTTCAACAAAAAATAAAACAATTATGTAAAAAGTATGATGTATTATTTGTACTAGATGAGATTGCAACAGGATTTGGAAGACTAGGATCAATGATAGAGTATGATACACAAAAATCAATCCCAGATATTGCAGCATTTGGAAAAATGCTAACAGGAGGATATCTTACAATGGCAGCTACATTAACCAGTAAGAAAATCTATGATTCGTTTTCAGGTGAATTTAATGATTGGAAACATTTGTTTCATGGACATACATACACTGGTAATCCAATTGCAGCATCAGTTGCAAATGAAAATCTCAAAATGTACAAAGAAAATAATTTGATTAAAAAAATTCAAAAAACATCCAAAGTATTTGAAAAATATTATGATGAAATTTCAGAAATAGGTATTGTTGGAGATATCAGACACAAAGGAATGTTAATGGGAATAGAACTAGTTGCAGATAAATCAAAAAAGACTCCAATTCATCCTAAAAAATCAATAAACAAAATATTTTTTGAGCAAGGTAAGAAAAATGGGATTTATCTTAGAACATTAGGTAACATTGTGATGCTTGTTCCACCACTAGCAATATCAGAAAATCAGTTAAATTCACTCCTAAAAAGGACAATTCAGACCATAAAATCAGCAGAATCCCTACTCTGAGTGTTAACCATTCGCACTCCCAAAGGTTACCTGTCCATTATTGTTATAATAAATCTAAAATTTTTCTTGCAGTCTGATCAATATCCACAGTAGGCTCTGTAGATATGAAGAGGACTTTATCCTCAAATGGGATAGTCATAGTTACAACATTTTTTCTTCGGGCAGCAGCATATTCAACTGAGCCTAAATTACCATCAAAGTCCATGATTTACCCGTTTATTTTACAATAAGAATGGAGCAAGTGGAATTGTTTACAAGTTTGTTTGAAATACTTCCAAGAAGGAATCTTGCTGTTGCACCTAGACCCTTGTTTCCCATAACAATCAAATTACATTGTTCTTTTTTTGCCAATTTAATAATCTCATTTGCAATGTTTCCTTCTTTTATCACTATTTTTGAATTCATTCCTTGATTGGTAGCAATTTTCTTTCCTGTTGTCAAAACATTATTTCCAACTTTTCTTAACATTTCAAGATATACTTTTCTATCTAACGGATTAATGAAAACTAATTTTTCTACAACATACAAAAGTATGAGTCGGGATTGGTAATTTTTTGCTAGATCACATGCATGTAAGAGGGCCTTTTCTGAATAACTTGAACCGTCAAGAGGCACTAGAATATTCATGTATAATGACTTTCTCATGAATATTTTACCAAGTTTTATCTATTTAACTACATTCTTGAAAATTAAATAAATTTATCATTATCTCAATTAAGTTTCAAGAATGATAATTTATTTTGGATGAGGCATAAATACTAATCAAAATAAAAGAACAATTAAAAAAAGAAAAATCCCTAACCATTGGTTACTGGGAATATGTGAACATGCATGCTTTTGTGATTATAGATGTGGCCCATTCCATTCAATGGAACATCCACAGTAGTAGTTCCTGACCAACCACCATCAACAACAGCAGATCCTACCAAATCACCTACACCTGCAGAAAGGGAAATCTTTTGATTTACTCCAGGCTTTGCAACACTTAGTTCTTTGAGTGTAACTCTGAGTGTTTTTTCATTGACAGGATCCACATTAGAGATTTTTACTCCAACTACAGAAGACATTGCTTTGTAGTATGGTTCACAGTAATGTGGTGGCATATCTCCACTATTTTTACAAATTTGATGTGTAGTTCCAGGAGCATAGAAAACTCCATGTTTGCTTGGATGTCCATCACCTTTCATTCCACCAGAATTTCCATCCATTCCTCCACTAGAACTATCAGAGCCACCCATACCGCTCATAGCATCAACCTGTGAAAAGTCACTGGATAAAACAAGTGCACCAGAAGTAAGTATTCCAGCCACAATTCCGATCAATATACCTTTACTAATATTCATTAACTCTTGTAAAAAATATTTAGATATAACTTAGGAATTCAATTTTCAAAAATGATAATTAGATGTTTCTTTAGAATACCAGAGGAAAATCATATTTGATAATTACGGTATTGATTTTTAATTCCAATTTTTACAAACTAGATATGGTTGATGGAATTCCTTTATTTGTAATTGGTTTGCCAAAAGATGAACCTGTTGGTGAATTTTTAAAGTCAAAATTTGAAAAAACACTAGAAAAAGTTCAACAGGTATTACCAGATATTATTGAGGCAAAAATTTCAATAAAATCTCAAAATCCTGAAGGATCACGTACTCATTATGATGCTACAGCAATTGTTAGAACCTCTAAAAAACAATTGGTTTACACTGATTCAGGTTGGGATCTTTTGAAAATTACTGATGAATTATGTAGAAAATTCGAGAGGGAATTATCAAAACATAAGGATAATCATAAAAAAGACAGCATTCGTAAAAAAGACAACTGATAGAATAGTTATTCTTTGTTTTTATCCAGAACGTATATGAAAATTAGTACAACATCTGCACTCTTTTGTTAAACATTCATTTTCAACACGATGTCCACAAATACCACATTCACAATGTATACTCATGATACCATTACATGTTTTACACATATAACGGATCTGTATTTGTGGAAAAACAACAGGTTAGAATAAACTATTCAGTGACATCAATTATATTTTAAAAGTAATTTTTAGGGATTTCATCAAAAATGTCTCAAGGGTTTTGAAAATAATTTGAAAATAAAACAATAGTTGAAATAATACCTAATACAATTGCTGCAACAATTATTACACCTTTAAAGAACATTCAAAATCACATCAATTATTTTTTTATTTCACTACAGTTACAGGAGCTTTTGCTTTATGTAAGAGAAAATTTGATGTGCTTCCAAAAAATAGTTCCTTTGGAAATCCCATTCCTCTTGCGCCAATTACAATTTGAATAATCTTATTTGCAGGATTGTTGGCAAATGTGGTCAAATCAATGCCTGAGGAATGACCGCCAATAACAACTCCTTCAAATTCAATGTTATTTTTTTCTACTTTTTTCTTTGCAATATTCATTAATTTTTTTGCTTCTTTTTTCCATTTTTTTACTGGGAGTATAGGTGCACGAACAGCAGAAAATGCACTAAAACTAGTATCACTATGAACGCCAAGAAGTGCAGTATCAGATTGTTTTGCAAACAAAATTGCCTTATCTAACCCTCGTAGTGAATTCTTTGAGCCATCTAAACAGACCATTATTCTCTTGTTGTTCATATCTACTCTAGTTTACTCAAGCAGACATAATTAAAATAGGTTTTACCATTATCAAAAATGATTTTAAGAAATTTTAATCAATATTTGATTTTCAGGTACTTTGTTAGGATAGATAGTAAGAGTTTCCTGTTCTCCAACATCCAAAAGATCTGTTTGTACATCCAGTCCTTCAATGTATAATCGGTGCTGTGTATCGCCATTGTTTATCACAGTTAAGAGATATGCAAAGTTAGTTCTAGTGATAAGGTACGGGTTGGGTTCACCGTCAACACCTGAAATTCCTTGAAGTTGAACTTGCCCATCTACATCTTCAAAAGAAACAGTTTGTTCAACTCGTTCTTGCCAAAAAATCTCAACATGTCGCACATTTCCTTGACCGATAAATGCCATCATTCCTGCAAATGCCGTAATTCCTACTAAAATTACAACAACTACAAATAATTTATTCTTTGAAATCATATTATCTTGCTTGTTTCATGCTTTGTTGAATTTTAACAGTATAATGTAAACTCAATTTTATTCTAGAATGGTTCCCCATCCACGTTCTTCAAGTTTTAATGCAGTAGATCCAGATACACAAGCAATTTTACCATTAGTGCTTTCAATCCAAACCTTTTCCTGGCACATTATCTGTGCTTCAGTCCAGCCATCAGAAACACTTTGTTTTGGTGCTGGAAGAACATCACTGCCTTTGATTTCAAGGGAGGTTGATTTTTCAGGGACAAAGAAGCTAATGTCTCTATACTTATCATTGCCCTGTATCTCATTTACGGTGACAGAATTACCATCAACCATTACAGAAAATTTTGTGTCGTCATCACCTTGTTCTGAAACTAGCAGTGATCTTGGAATTTGAACAGACAGATTTCCTCCATCTGATGACACTAATCCTGCAACAATACTTGATTCTTCAATAACAAGATTTGGTGCAAATACTCTAACATCCTGACCATGAACAATAATGTGTCCAACCACCAAGACAGGTGTTTCTTGTGTTATGACAGGCAATGTTTCCCTGTATGATTCAGGACTTAGAACTGCAATTCTATCATCGCCTTGGTACGATGCATAAATTTTGTGAGACTTTGGTTCAACTATCAAATCCCATGTTGAGGATTCAACCTCAATGGTGTCAATTATTTCAAAGGTTTCTCCATTAATTTTTACTAAATCATTACTGGTGAAGAGTGTAGTGTATACCATGTGTTCAACTTCGTCGACTGCAACACATTGTACCCTTCCGGAAAGAGGAATTTGTGCCACTTCAACTTCATCAATGATGTTAATTACAGATAGGTAACTTGAACCGCGATGTGAAACATATGCTAGATGGTTAATACTATCTATATCAAGACACCATGGCGCACTACCAGTCTTTAATTCTGATGAAATCTCATGTTCAAAATTACCCGGTGAACTTGAAAGCTCCACAGGAGTAAGAATAGTTACAGCGTTTCCTGCAAGACTTGCCACAATTACTTTATCAGTAACAGTATCAACTTTTACAGTGTAAGGATCATCTGCAACAGTAATTGTTTCACCGACTTGATCAACATTTGTATCAATTACATAGATTACATCGCCATTATAGCTTGCAACATACAAAAGTTCATTGTTTGGATTGTAATCAAGTGCCCACCCTCCAGTTAGAAAACTAAAGGTTCCACGCTGACTATAACCCTGATTGCTAGTAGATACTTGTAACAACTCAGCATCAGGCAAAATAATTGTCTTTTCATACAGACCAGTATCGGCAGCATAAACATCAACTCCATCACTTTCAAAAATTGCAGCATAAATTTTATTTTTCTCTGGAATGGCCTCTACTGCAATCAATCCACCAGATGTGGTAATTTCTTTGTACAGTAAATCCGTTCTAGTATCTATTACAGATATTTTATTTTCAGAAACATGTGAGACATAAAGAAAATCCCCTGCAATAGACATCTTCATGGGAGTTGCACTCACATCCACATTAGAAGAAATGTGATGAGCAAATGCATCTTGGCTTTCATATGCCGAAATTGCAATAACAGATAAAATAATTCCTAAAACAATAGTTTTCATTATCAACAGTCAATTTTGGTGGTATAAAAGAGAGATTTAAATTTTCACAAATGGTTGTTTGTAGCGAAATTCGTAGATATTGTCAGATTATCCCAAAGCCACGATTTATCAAAAATATTGCTGCAACTAAGATAATCAGACTAAAAGCAGCAATCATCTTTCTTGGGGATATTTTAGATGCCAATTTTACTCCCAAAAATACGCCCGGAATAGAACCTATCAACAAAAACAACACCAGATAGATAGGAACATTTCCCATATTGTAGTGTAGTATTGTACCTACTGCAGATATGGCCACACCAAAAATGACGGATGTTCCAGCAACATGTTTTGGAGGACAATGACATTTTTTTACTAATATTGGCAATGTCATAGCACCAGCTCCTGTGGCAGTGATTTGTGTGATAAAGCTAACAATACTTCCAGCAAAAAGAAATATTGATTTTTCACCTCTTGTAAATTTGCGAATAATGGAATGTTCAGATGGTTGATGAAGGTTATTTTTTTTCAAGACATTATTTTTTAACATATACAAACTAACGCCAACAAGTATGATCCCTAGCAATAACAAAATTGCAGTGTCAAGTGTGTCAGAACCATAATTTTCTTTAATCATTATCCAAACCCAACTTGCTCTAACATGACGTAATTATGTCATTTTGATACATAACTCTGATAGCCATTTTGATAATAGTTCGTAACGAACTAGCGATTAATTAAACAGTTTAATTAAAAATTACTTCTGATATTGAATTGAATCATAGTATTAACAGGGATTAAACTCGAAAAATCTATCTTGACATGATGGGCTAAGAGTTGGTTCCTATTCTAAAATCCAATTTCTAGCAATCAAATTGTTGCTAATTCTACATTACAACTAAAATTTACGCCCAAAATTGACAATAATGGAAAGGATTTGACTATCTTTATTTTTATAAATGGAAAAATTAATTAGAAAATAATGAGTACAATAGAGTTCATCAAAGAATGCCAAGAGAAAGTTTTCTCAGGAACTCATGTTTCAGCTGAAGATGCAGAAAAATTACTAAACATACCAGATGAAAATCTAAAAGATCTTGCCAAATGTGCAAATGAAATTACTAGAGACTTTAATGGTGAAAAAATTGATGTTGAACAATTAAACAATATTAAAAAAAATGCATGTAGTGAAGACTGTACATTTTGTGGACAATCAGCGTTCTTTGATACAGGAATTGAATCATATCAATTACCAACACCAGAAGAAGTAGTTGAAAAGGCAGCAAAAGCAAAACAAGAAGGAGCAGAATCATATTGTTTAGTTGCTGCATGGAGAGAACCATCAGAAAATGATTTTAAAAAAGTGTGTAAAATTATTTCAGACATTAATGATAAAGTTGGTATTAGTGTAGAGTGTAGTTTAGGTTTTCTTACTATTCAACAAGCAACAAAATTAAAAGAACTCAAAGTAAAAAGATACAATCACAATCTAGAGACTGCAAAATCAAAATTTCCTGAAATTTGTACTACTCACACATATGAAGACAGACTAAAGACATTAGGAATTGCAAGAGATGCAGGATTAGAATTATGTACTGGTGGAATCATAGGGTTAGGTGAAACAAGAGCACAAAGATTAGAGTTAACATTAGAGTTGGCAAGATTATTTCCTGAAGAAGTAACAATTAACATCCTAGTACCAGTTCCAGGAACTCCATTAGAATTACAAACAGATTTGGAAAATTCTGAAATTGTTAGAATGTTTGCAGTAATTAGATTTCTACTGCCTGAATCAGTTATCAAAATTTCTGGAGGTAGAGAAACTATGCTTGATGATTCAGGGGAAGAATTACTTCAAAGTGGAGCTAATGGAATAATTACTGCAGGATATCTTACAATGGGTGGAAATGAGGCACAAAAAGACCTTAAAATGATTGAAAAAATTGGCCTCAAAGCGTAAGAGAGTAAAGCGATTTCAACATGTCACAGTTTGATTTGAAAATTCGATACAATTTATCTAAGAACATTACAAAGAAATCAAAGAAATGATTACAAACTATCTCACATTTTTTACAGATACATTTCAAGCAAATTATGATCCAATCCATTTGATACTAGGTGGCAGTATTGGAATAATCGCAATTGTCATCATAATTAAGAAGATTATAGGTATGAAAAATAAAAAATGAAAATCAAAAAAGGGCAAACTAAACGAATAATGTGCAATGTCTGTAAAAGAGAGAAAACTGCGACATTAATTCATGCAAAAACAGGGTTTACAAAAAGAAAACATGGACTAAACGTAACACGAGTAGATACATTCACCTTAGAATATAGTATAGATAAACACCAACGAGGAACTAAACCATGTTTGGGTTCAGATAAAATTCAATCAAAAACACATGATGGGGTAATTGATTCCATATTTTGAGATTTACAAAAATAATGCTTTTTATGTTTAAAAGAATTTGTTCACCTTATCTTGTCATCAAAACACAAACTCGATTTCATTGATTTAGAATTAGAGACAATAAAACAAAACAATCTCTATAGAAAATTACGTTATGGAGAGGCTAACGGCTCTCACATCTCAATTAATGGAAAAAAATTACTCAACTTGTGTTCAAATGACTATCTAGGAATTCCAACTACAAAAATTCAAACCAATCAACTACAATCAAGTTCAAGATTAGTTTCTGGAAATGATGATTCATACAAAAAGTTAGAAAAAAGTTTGGCAAAACACAAATCACAACAAAACAGTTTGATATATCCTACAGGATACATGGCAAATTTGGGATTAATATCATCAATTGCAAACAAAGGTGACATCATATTTAGTGATGAACTAAACCATGCAAGTATTATTGAGGCATGTAAATTGTCTGATGCCAAAATTTCAATCTATAAACATAATGATGTAGAAGATCTAAATAAAAAAATAAAACAAAAAGCAAAAAACAAGTTCATAGTTACTGAAGGGATTTTTAGTATGGATGGAGACATATCACATCTAAAACAAATAACAGAAATTTCAAAAAAATATAATGCAATAACAATTGTTGATGACGCACATGGTGATTTTACAATAGGTGAAGATGGTAAAGGAACACCAAACTATTGCAAAGTCTCAAAAGAAATTGATGTGTACATTAGTAGTTTAAGCAAAGGATTAGGATCATTTGGAGGATATGTAACATCACAAAACAATGTAATTGATTTATGCATAAACAAATCAAAATCATTTATCTATACATCTGCACTTCCTTCATTTTTAATTAAACATGCAACAAAAAGATTTGAATCAAATAGAGATAAACAAAAAAAGAAGCTTGAAAAAAATATTATTCAATTATCAAAAGGACTAGAACAAATAGGCTATACAATAAATTCTCAAACACACATCATCCCAATAATTATCGGTAATGAAAAAAAGGCCATGGATATGGGAGAATTTCTATTAAATCAAGGAATTTTTGCTCAACCAATCAGATATCCAACTGTTCCTAAAAATCAGGCAAGATTGAGAATATCAGTAACTGCATGGCTAACTGAGTCAGATATCAAAAAAGCACTAGTAATTTTTGAAAAAGCATACAAAAAGTTTTTCTAACTATCTCATTGCATCAAAGCCAAGAAATGCAGGTGAGCCAATAATTACTGCAAATGTTATCACAATACCTAAAACAATACCTACAATTATGAAACGTTTGTTCATATGAGAAATTATTATTTCCTAGTTAAAAACGGATTGTTCTCAATGTGGGAATAATATGGAATAACGCTTTAAAGGAAAAATTACAACTTTACCCTATGGCAGAAATTACACTAGCAGTAGCTGCACTTGCAGGGTTAGGATCCTTTGTAGCTCCATGTATTTTACCAATGATTCCTGCATTTCTGGCATATATTTCAGGAACTACACTTTCAGAATTAAATCAAAACGGTTCAAAAACAATTTCAGTCAATAGAACAAATATTATTTTAAATTCAATATTTTTTGTTTTAGGATTCTCAGTTGTCTTTTCAACTTTAGGGGTTATCATTAACAGTGTACTAGTTTCATCTAGCGGGGAATTAGTTGGAGGGCTAAATCAAATAGGAGGAATAATCATTGTAGGTTTTGGTATTTTCTTGTTATTATCAATGAAAATTAATCGATTAAATGTAGAAAAAAAGTTTTTCCCAAAGTCAGCAAAAACTAGTTATCCAATGTCATTTGTTTTTGGTTTAGCATTTGCTGCAGGGTGGACACCATGTGTTGGACCAATACTTGGAACGATTCTAACACTTGCAGCAACTACACCATCAGTTGCTTTTAATTTGTTATTTGTGTATTCATTAGGATTGGGGATTCCGTTTATTTTAATTGGAATATTTTATTCTCGAGCAAACAAAGTAATTCGTTCAATGAGTAAACATTTGAAATATTATAATTTAGTATTGGGAGGGTTTATCATAATTTTAGGAATTTTAGTATTTACAAATCAACTAGCATATATTGCAAATTTTCCACTACTAAACCAATTACTATTAGGATGATATCATGAAAACAGAAGTAAAGACAGCATTAATTTTTGTAGCAGTAATTGCAGTTGCAATAGGCACAATTAGTACGATTTTTTCATCATTTGATAATATCAATACAGCAGATACTCAAGAAAAAATAGATAAAACAAGTTTCAAAAAAGCCCCAGACCTAGTTGGAATTGCACATTACCTCAATACAACTCCAGAAGAATTAATTTCAGTAATGGAGAATAAAGTAATTCTATATGATATTTGGACGTATAGTTGCATTAATTGTGTAAGAACACTACCATACATTACAGCATGGGATGACAAATATTCTGATCAAGGATTATTAGTTATTGGAATTCATTCACCAGAATTTGAATTTGAAAAAAATCCTAAAAATGTTCAAATGGCAATTGCAAAACACGGGATAAATTATCCCGTAGTGTTAGATAATGACATGGAAACTTGGAAAGCATTTGATAACAGATACTGGCCAAGAAAATACATTGCAGACCATGAAGGATACATAAGATATGATCACATCGGAGAAGGAGGATACAAAGAAACTGAAAAAATCATTCAACAACTAATTCAAGAAAGATCACAATCATTTGGGATTCAAAGTATATCTGATGAACAATTAGTAGAAATTAAAGAATTTGAACATACAATGTTTAGAACACCTGAATTATACTTTGGATACAAGTTTGCAGAAAACAGAAATCAATTAGGAAATAGTGAGGGATTTCAACCTGAAAAAACTGTAACATATTTGAATCAAGAAAATATTGATTTACATAAATTCTATCTTACAGGTGATTGGAAAAACCATCAAGACAGTATGGAGTTAATTTCAGATAGCGGGACAATCAAATTGCTATACAATGCAAAAGAAGTAAACATAGTTACTGATAGTACAGCAGAACTTGAAATATTTCTAGATGGAGAACCACTTTCAGAACAGTATGTAGGAAAAGATATCAGCATAAATAATATTTTAAAAGTCTCTGAACCAGATATTTACAACATCATAAACAGTGAAACTAGTTCATCTCATATCATGGAGATCAAAATTAAGGGTAAAGGATTTCAAATGTTTACGTTTACCTTTGGTTAGTGTAACTCACACTAACTGTCACTCCAGTTACACTAGCTGTGGTGACAAATTCCTTTAAAATCAAACTTTCAAGGTATGATGGGGAAATTAAGTAATGATCAGTAACTCTTGGAACAATACAGAAGGAGAATCAATATCTCAAAAAGTAATTGGAAAAGTAAAGCCTGATGAACCACTAAAAAACAAGATTGACTTTGCTCAGAGAAAATTAGAATCTCAAATATCAAAATTAAACGGAATTAATGATAAATTACAAAAAAAACACGATGGAATCTTTGAAAAATGTGTTAATGCTCAAAGAAACAACAAATCAGCTTATGCACAAGCTTATGCTGGAGAATTAGCACAAGTAAGAAAAATGAAAAACATGGTAAGTGGTGCAAAATTATCTATGGAGCAAGTTAAACTTAGACTAGATACAGTATCAGAACTTGGAGATGTAGTAGTTACACTCAGTCCATGTATGTCAATCATCAAAGGCCTTAGTCCATCACTTAGTGGAATAATGCCAGAAGCTAATGCATCAATGGCTGACTTGTCACAAATATTAGGAGATGTGATGTCTGGCTCATCAGTTAATGGTGGAGAGGCAATGAATGTTAGTCAAGAAACAAATGAAGACACATTGGCAATATTAGAAGAAGCACACAATGTAATTGCTGGACAAACAAAATCATCGATTCCAGATATTCCAGACAATCTTAAATCACAAATCGTAAACAAAAAATCAGATGTGTTAATTTAGATTATTTAGATTTCTTTTTACTTTTTTGAACTAGTATTTTCTTTATTCTAGAAATTGTTGGGTAGCTATATCCACGTCTACGATAATTTGCAATCATCATCTTCCAATTTTTTAATCGCCATTGAGCTTGCTCAGTAGTTACTGAATGCACCTCTTTTTGGATTATACTTTTTCTTCCCACCTTTAGAGTTCCAGCATCTTTTGCAGACCATCTATTTCTTGCAAATTTGAGTCCAGTAAGAATTTCTGAAACAGGCATATCTTTGAAGTATTCTTTTAATTTTTTTAATTCTAGATCAGTTGGTTTTTTAGAAATTGGCAGTTCTATTGTTGGTTTTACCATGAATTTTCTAATAGACTAATGCTTTAAGAGATTCTTGCTAAACTAGAATTAACAAAAATGGGAAATTATTAAAAAAAATTGATAAGAATCAAAAAACGATCAGTTAATTAAAAAAATTGATTAAATGAAACCACGATCTTTTCATTACTAAAACAACTATGTCCAAACCCTTAAGTGAAGATTTTATCTACAATTTAACATGGGATTAAAAAATACACTAGCAAAATTCTGTATAATGAAAAAAGTTAGAGAAAAAGCAAAAGATTCTGAGAACAATAAAGAAGATTAAATAAATAATTGTTTTAGAAATTTTGCTGATGATTATATCAACGGGTTCTCTCGGATTTCCTCAAAGATGACGAATATTGCCGAATTATGAAGCATTGATTTTAAAAATTAACAGTTCAATGGGATCATAGAATTTTTACACAATCCAACATACAACATGACACCAAAAATTACTACTGCAAATGCAGACAAAGGAATCAAAAGAAATACTTTGGTTTTAAGACCCATAACTCAAACCAGAATTAATGCATATAAAATTGTCACAGTTCTAATCAACTGTAATTGTAAATGTTCCTTTTGTTTCTGGATTTTGTAATAGTTTTACCATTTCTCTAGGAAGTGAATCTGATGCGTTATCACATTTTACAGATAATGTTCGGGGACAAACAAAATCACTTTTTCTAATTACAATATCTTCAGCATGTGTCAAGACAAGTTCTGAATGACCTTTTCCCGATACTGTAAATTCAAAATCTCCAACATTGATTGAAAATGTAACTTTAGAGTTAGAATCTTTGAGTTTTTCTTTTAGTTCTACAGGTAAATCAGAACAAGCAGAGGTGGCATTAACCCCAATGATGCAATCGCCCTGAGGAGTCAAGTGTGATTCTTTTGTAATTTCTATAGTTTTTTGATGGTTTGATCGAATATTTTCATGTCCTGAAAATTCAATTTTGAATTCCATAATTTAAAAAATAAAATTTTGGATATAAAAATCAGATTTTTGTACAAAATGTGTAATCAATGTAACAAATCTAGAAAGACAACGATCTTTTCAAATAGCCTCAATAATGTGTTAAAAAGTTCCAAACCAGACTAAGGCTTAAATTAAACTTTCAGAGCATTTGAATCAAATGCTTCCTGCACAACAAGGTTATGATAGAGCAATTACAGTATTCTCACCAGATGGTAGACTATACCAAGTAGAATATGCAATTGAAACTGTAAGAAGAGGAACAGTTGCAGTTGGCGTAAAATGCAAAGATGGAGTCATAATTGCAGTTGAAGAAAAATCAAGAAAATTACAAATTGTAGATACAGCTCAAAAAATATTCCAAATAGATGATCATGTTGGAGTAGCAGCTGCAGGATACATTCCAGATGCAAGAAGTCAAGTAGACAATGCACGATTCTTTTCTCAAAGTAACAAAATGATTTACGATGAACCAGTTGAAGTTGAAACTATAGCAAAACATTTAGCTGATCAATCTCAACAATATACTCAGTACGCCGGTGTAAGACCATATGGTGTTGCATTGATTTTAGGTGGAGTTGTAAACAAAACTCCAGAATTATTCTTAACTGATCCAAGTGGAACATTCATTTCATATGATGCAATTGCAATTGGTTCAGGTTCTGATGAAGTAACTGACTTTTTAGAAAAAACATACAACACAGACTTATCAATTGATGATGCATCAACTCTAGCTATTGCAGGAATTCAATTGTCAGGTGATGATAAAGGAGATAGTCACATCAGAATGGCCCACATCAAAACAGAAAACGGTTTGTACGAACTAATTTCAGATGAGCAGATTGCAAATTATTCAAAAACTGCTAAAGAAAAATATCCACACGAGAAAAACTAGTTATCAACTACCTGAGGAGTGAATTAGTAATGAAATTATCTGTTGCAATCCCAGAATCTTCACTCTCTGATGAATCACTCAAAATTGACAAGACAAGAAAGATTTCAGTTTTAGCAAGAGCATGTGCAATTTTTAAAACAGAAACAATCTACATCTATCAAGAAGGCGGTAACTACAAACAAGATGGAACTCTAATGTCAATGATTTTAAGATATTTAGAAACACCACAATTTTTGAGAAGAAGATTATTTCCTAAAATGAATGATTTAAAATTTGCAGGAGTATTACAACCGTTAAAAATTCCAAGTCACGTTACACCAGCTAATGCAAAAAAGATCAATGTCGGGGATATCAGAGAAGGAATCATAGTTAGTATAAAGGGGAAAAAATTTGTCGATGTAGGAATAAATCAATTAATTCAATTTTTTGGAAAAACAGGAATTGGAAAAAGAGTTACAATTCAATTCAAAGAAGGATATCCCAAACTATCAGTTAAAGAAATCAACAAAGATGAAGCTAAAGGGTATTGGGGTTATTCTGTCAAAGAAAGATCAAATCTATTTTCATTGTTATCTGAATGGAAAGGAAACATCATCATCACATCAAGAAAAGGTAAAACTGCAACAAAGGAACAACTATCAAAGTATGTAAATTCAGATCAACCAACCCTAGTAGTGTTTGGTTCTCCCGAAAAAGGAGTTCATGAGATATTGGGCGGTAGAATGAAAAATGTACAAAATGCAAAGTCACTAAACTTTTTTCCAAATCAAGCAACAGAAACTGTACGTCTAGATGAGGCATTACTTGGAACACTTTCAATAATTAATGCTCAAAGTACTCAATAAGATGGCAGAAAGGAAAAATTTTTTGTTATTTGCAATTGGTTTAGGGTTTGTCGGAGTAATCATTGGTGGATTTACAATTTACAATATGATCTCAGATTTACTAAAACCATAAAATTTTAGTCATAGTTGGTTAACCATATTTTTTTTATTGGTTAACGATGCCTCCCATGGTTTAATAGAGGGAAATCGAGGTTCAAGTTTACTATGGGAGCTAGGAAACGACATTCACCACGTAGAGGTAGTCTTGCATATTCACCAAGAATCCGTGCAAAAAGTATGGAAGCAAGAATACGTGCATGGCCAAAATCAAATTCAGATGAACCAAAAATTCTAGCTCACTGTGGATTCAAAGCAGGTTGTGTTCAAGTTGTCAGTATTGATGATCGTGAAAAAGTTCCTAATGCAGGAAAACAACTTGTAACTCTTGGAACAGTTCTAGTTACACCACCAGTTTTAATTTTAGGAGTTAGAGGTTATTCAAAAGAACATGATGGACGTCATGCAGAATTTGATGTGTATGCTGAAGATATTCCAAAAAATATCGCAAAAGAAATTTCATTAAAAAATAATCAAGAAAATGCTTTAGAAAATGCAGAAAAAGGATTAAAGAGAATCAAAGAGATTTTTGCAATTGTTGCAGTTTCACCACGTGCAGCAGGTTTAGAACAAAAGAAACCATATGTCTTTGAAGCAATGGTTAGTGGTGGTGACATTGCAAAACAATTTGCACATGTCAAAGAACATTTAGGAAAAGAAATTAAAATTGATCAAATTTTCGAAACTGGTGCAGAAGTTGATGTTGCAGCAATTACTAAAGGTCATGGATGGCAAAGTACAATGAGAAGATGGGGTGTCAAAAAGAAACAACACAAATCAAGAAAAACAGTTAGAGAAGTTGGTTCACTTGGTCCAATATCCCCACAAAGTGTCATGTATACAGTTCCAAGATCCGGACAAACTGGATTCCATCAAAGAGTAGAATATGATAAACGAATTATGATTATGGGAAACACTGAAGATTCACAAATTAAAATTAATCCAGACGGAGGATTCAAACACTTTGGTTTAGTTAAAGGTGATTTCATTATTCTCAAAGGCTCAGTACCTGGAACATATAGAAGACTAATCAAAATGAGAAGTCAAATTAGAAATGCTCCAGCCAAAGTCAACAAACCAAACATCTTGGAGGTAGTAGTATAATGACTAAAACAACAACTTACACAACCACAGGAACTAAAGATGGTGAAATAGAATTGCCAATTATATTTTCAACACCATTTAGACGAGAACTAATTCACAAAGCAGTTACTAATCTTACTTCACACAAATTCCAACCACAAGGAAGACATCCAACTGCAGGTCAAGACGTAGTTGCAGATTCAAACGACCCACCAACAGGTCAAGGTGTATCCAGAGTTGCAAGAGCTCAAGGTGGCGGTGGCGGAAGACAAGGTCAAGGTGCAGAAGTAGCATCAACTAGAGGTGGAAGACAAGCACATCCACCAATTGTTGGAAAAGTAATCTACAAAAAACTAAACAAAAGAGAAAACAAACTAGCATTGTGTTCTGCAATTGCAGCTACTGCATCAAAAGATAGAGTAGAGTTTAGAGGACATAAAGTAGATGGCATAGAATCATTCCCAATTATTGTATCAGATGATATTGAATCAGTTAGTAAAACAAGTGAAATGAATAAAATTTTAGATTCACTAAAACTATCACAAGATGTTGAGCGATTGCAATCAAGAAAACCACGTTCTGGTCAATCAAGACTTAGAGGTAGAAGTAAAAAAGTTGGAAAAAGTGTATTGTTTGTAACTAAAGATTCTTCAAATATTTCAAAAGCAATTGGTGCATTACCAGGAGTAGAGGCTAAAAGTGTCAAAGACTTGAGTGTTTTAGATTTAGCCCCAGGTTCTGATCCAAGTAGATTAACAGTATATTCCAAATCAGCAATAGAGGAGATTGGAAAAATAAAATCAAGACATCTAGAATTAATGGTGAAATTACAATGAACATAGATCAAGCAATGAAAATAATTGTCAAACCATACATCACTGAAAAGACATTTGCAATGGTAGAAAATGAAAGTAAAATTTGTTTTATCGTAGAGAGATCAGCAAGTAAACCAGAAATCAAAGAAGCAGTAAAAGCACTTTACAAAGAAAATGTAACTAATGTAAACACTGCAAGAACAATTTATGGCAAGAAAGCTTTTGTTCAGTTTGAAAATACCGAAAAAGCCAGAGATTTGGCAACAAAGATAGGAATGCTATAATATGGTTGACAAAAATTCAAGCACACTAACAGAGGAGAAGAGAGATGGTTAAAGAATTTTTATACAGAGGTATTGCAAAAGAGGATCTAGACAACACATCACTAGAAAAATTATTCCAATTATTCAATTCAAGACAAAGAAGATCACTTACCAGAGGAATTACTGACGGTAAAAGAAAATTAATCGAAGAGATCAAAGCAGCAAAAGCAGGCAAATTAAAAAATCCAATCAAGACCCATCTTAGAGACTTGATTATTCTACCATACATGGTAGGAGTTACAGTAAATGTTTTTTCAGGAAAAGAATTTCGTCCAGTTGTAATTACAACTGAGATGATTGGACACTATCTGGGAGAATATGTCATAACAAACAAAAAAGTCTCACATGGTGCACCGGGAGTCGGAGCATCAAGATCCAGTCTTTACGTACCATTGAAGTGATTATTATGGGTAGATTCAGATACGCTTTCCAAAATTATGATGCAACAAGACATGTTCGTTCATCAGTTAGAGAAAAAGACATTTCTCACAAACATGCTCGTGAAGTTGCAGTTGCAATTAAAGGACTATCAATTGAAAAAGCAAGAGATTATCTCATTGCAGTAATTAACAAACAAAGAGCAGTTGCTTTTGGTAGATACAAAAACCAAGTAGGACACAGAGCAGATCCTGGAATGATGTCAGGCAGATATCCACAAAAAACAGCAAAAGAATTCATCAAAGTTTTAGATAATTTAGAATCAAATGCAGAATACAAAGGAATGGACCTTGACAGATTAAAAATTGTTAACGCAACAGTTCACAAAGGAGTAGTTGTAAAAAGATTCATTCCAAGAGCAATGGGAAGAGCTACTCCAAAGAACAATGTATTAACACATGTAGAGTTGGTGGCTCAGGAGCTTTAGAAATGTCTGCAGTAAAGAACGTAATCAAAGACAACTACAACATGATGTTACTCAAAGATTATCTAAGAGAGGCAATCAAAGATGCAGGATTTTCACATGCTGAAATTTCAAAAACTCCAACAGGAACTAGAGTTGCATTACATGTTACAAGACCAGGAATTGTTATTGGAAGAAAAGGTTCAGGCATTAGAGAATTAACAGATAAACTAGCAACAGACTTTGCATTAAAAAGTCCACAAATCTCAGTAGTAGAAATTGAAAAACCAGAATTAGTTCCAGGTGTAATGTGTCAAAGAATGGCATCACATCTTGAACGAGGTACAGCATTTAGACGAGCAACAATGTGGACATTAAAACAAATTATGGAAGGAGGCGCAATGGGCGTACAAATTACAATTTCAGGTAAACTTAGAGGTGACCGTTCAGCATTTGAAAAACACACACAAGGAATTTTACCAAGAGCAGGACACCATGCAGAAGTAATTGTTGATGAAGACATTGCACATGTTGGAACTGCAATGGGAAGAATTGGAATTAGAATTAGAATTGCTAAAAAAGAAAAACTTATTCCAGAATTTGAAATGAAAACTGAAAAAGTAGAAAAATCAAAAAAGAAAAAACAACAACCAAAAACTGAAGAAAAAGAAGTAAATGAAGAGAAACCAGTCAAAGAAGGAGAAGTTGAAGTAATCAAAGCAGAAGGTAAAACAGATCAAGCAAAATCTGAAACTGAAGCAATTGAAAGAGATGAGAAAAAGATGGAAAAAATTGATTCCATGGAAGAAGAGGAGGCCAAATTGAAATGACCAGAATTAGCACTAAAACAATTAGCAAATTAAATGAAAAAGATCTTAGAAGTAAAATTCAAGAATCAAAAAGTGAGTTATCAAAACTCAAAGTTGATGCAGCAAAAGGTACACTAAGAAAAGAGAGTGGAAAGTTAAAACCACTCAGACATGACATTGCAAGAATGCTTACAAGACTAACGGAGATAAACAAAGAGAAATGATTACTGCAGATAACATAAGATCACATGAATTTATTGGATTACACACAGAAATCACACAATCTACCAATTCCCAAGTAGTAGGATTAAATGGAAGAATCATAGATGAAACAAAATCAATGTTTAAAATTAACACAGATAATGGAGTCAAATCAATTGCAAAATCAACAAACAGTTGGAAATTTTCAATTGAAAATAAAGACATAGTTGTGGATGGTTCAAGAATTGCAAAAAGACCATTTGATAGAATTGGAGGAAAATCATGACTAGAGATATCGGATTAAAAGTAAATGAACCTAAAAGAGAATGTACAGACAAAAACTGTCCATTCCACGGAGGACTATCAATTAGAGGAAAACTCTTTGATGGTAAAGTTACAGGTAACAAAGCAAAACAAACTATCACTTTACAAAAAGATGAACCAATTTACTTTAGTAAATTCAAAAGATATGCCAGAGGTAAAAGTAGCATTCATGCACACGTACCAGGTTGTATCGATGTTGAATCAGGAGATAATGTTTTGACTGCAGAATGCAGACCAATATCAAAATCTGTTTCATATGTTGTTGTGGAGGTTAAAGCATAATGGCAAAGCAAGCAGGAAAAGGAGTAGAAGAATTCCGACCATATGTAACTAAAGTAATTCCAGTAGGAGCAAATATTGTATGTGCAGATAATTCTGGCGCTAAAATTTTAGAAGTAATCAACGTTCCAAGACACAAGACAAGAGCATCAAGACTTCCTTCAGCATCAGTAGGTGACTTTTGTAATGTTGTTGTTAAAAAAGGACCAGCAGAGTTAAGAAAACAAGTCTATGGCGCAGTTATTGTTAGACAAAAATATGCAGTTAGAAGATTAAACGGTGTTAGAGTTTGTTTTGAAGATAATGCAGCAGTGCTAATTACTCCAGAAGGAGAAACTAAAGGAACAGACATCAAAGGACCAGTAGCAGCAGAAGCTTCAGAGAAATGGCCAAGAGTAGCTAACTTGGCATCAATGGTGGTATGATAAAATGAAACCAACAAAAATGCGTAATAATCAAATTTATCGTGCAACTTTCCACACAAGAAGTAAACAAATGGGAAGTGCATTATCCAAAGACTTGCACAAGAAATATGGTAAAAGAAGTGTAAGAGTCGTTGAAGGAGATAGTATTACAATCCTAAGAGGGGAATTCAAAGGAGTTGAAGGTAAAATTGCAAAAATTTCTACTGAAAAAAGCAGTGTTGCAGTTGAGGGTGTTAAAAAAGAAAAAACAAAGGGAGACAAATTTGATGTATACATTCACACATCCAATCTAGTTGTTACATCTCTAAATTCTGATGATAAATGGAGAATGGCAAAACTCGAAGGAAAAGATCCTAGAAAGCAACCAAAGACTCCAGCTAAAGAAACACCAGCTAAAGAAACACCAGCTAAAGAAACACCAGCTAAAGAGGCTCCTAAAGAAACAAAAGTAGCAAAAAAAGTTGAAAAAAAGGAAGATGAGAATTAATGGTAAGTATTTCTGGAAGTAAAAAACTCAAAAGACAAATGGCTCCATTGTTTTGGGGCATTACAAGAAAAGACAAACGATTTGTCATTACAGTAAAACCAGGATCACACAAAAAGAGTTCCTCAATTCCAACTGCAGTATTTCTCAGAGATACACTAAACATAGTTACAAGTCTTAGAGAAGCAAAAACTTCAATTTATTCAGGTAAAGTAAAAATTGATGGAGTAGTAAGAAAATCACTACATCATTCAATTGGATTAATGGATGTAGTAGAACTTGAAAACGTTTCAGATATTTATCGTCTAGTTCCAACAGAAGGAAAACTTCTAAAACCAATTAAAATTAAAGATACAGAAAAATCAAAAAAACTAGTTAGAGTTTCAACTAAAACAACAATTAGTAAAGGAAAAATGCAAATTGGTTTCCACGATGGTCGTTCAATAATTACAGATACTAAAGTAAATGTTGGAGATACATGTTTGATTCAAATTCCTGAAGGAAAAATTATTGAAGTAATTAAATTAGAAGCAGGTTCACATGGCCTAGTAACTCGTGGAGCAAACTCCGGACAAATAGGTAAAATTGAAACCATAGAAGAGGGAACATTCATTCTTCCAAAAAGAATTATCCTCTCATTAGGTGAAAGAAAAATTGAGATTCCTGCAGACATCATTATGCCAATTGGAAAAGAGGAGCCAATAATTCAAATAAAATAAAATCATGTCTCAAACAACTGAAAACACTATGAAAAACATTACACTTGATAAAGTAGTTCTCAACATGGGTTTGGGAAAATCAGGTGATGTTATTGAAGTTGCAAAAAGAGCACTAGAACAAATTTCAGGAAAAAAACCTTCAGCACGTAATGCAAAAGAAACCCAAAGAGATTGGGGAGTAAGAAAAGGAGAGCCAATTGGTGTTGCAGTTACAGTTAGAGGTGAAGATGCCAAAGTATTACTCAAACGACTTTTAGAAGCTAAAGGAAATCAAGTTAAAGGAAAATCATTTGATAATTTTGGAAACTATTCATTTGGAATTAACGAACACATCGACATTCCAGATGTAAAGTATGAACCATCAATTGGAATTTTAGGATTAGGAATTTCCATTACACTAACTAGACCAGGATACGGAATAAGAACAAGAAGTAAACACAAAGCAAGTGTTGGAAAAGCACATGTAATTTCAAGTCAAGAAGCAAAGGATTATCTAGTTAAAGAATTTGGAGTGACCGTAGTATAATGGCAAAAGATAGATCCTACGAATTCACTGGAAGAAAGAAACATGACTTTGGTAGAGGTTCAAAATGGTGTAAAAGATGTGGAGATTATACCGCAGTTATTCAAAAATATGATTTAATGTTATGTAGACGATGCTTCAGAGAAGTAGCAACATCTTTAGGGTTCAGGAAAAATCGATGAGATAGCATGCCAGCAACTAACATCTTAGCAAACTTATTTGTCACATTATACAATAATGAAACTCGAAGAAACACAGATTGTGTAGTTCTTCCAACATCAAAATTAGGTGTTGAAGTTCTCAAAACACTTCAAAAAAGTGGTTATGTTGGTGAATTTGAGCAAATCGATGATAAAAGAGGTGGAAAATTCAAAATCAACTTATTGGCAAAAATTAACAAATGTGGTGCAATTTCACCAAGATTCAAAGTAAAAACTGATGAATACAATAGTTGGGAGCAACAATACTTGCCAGCATATGATAGAGGAATGTTACTAGTTACAACTAATCAAGGCGTAATGTCACATCACGAAGCATTAGAAAAAGGAATTGGAGGATTTTTGATAGGTTATGTCTACTAGTCAACTTGAAAAATTCCAAGACGAAGTGGAGATTCCTGAAGGAGTCAAAGTTACTCAAAAAAAACACATGCTAACATTTGTAGGTCCACTAGGTAAAACACACAAAAGTTTTCGTAGCATTCCAGTTACCATCGAACTTACAGAAAACAAAGTACTCCTAAAAGCAATTGGTAGTAAAAAAAGAGATTATGCAATTTTACATACTGCAAGATCAATTATCAGAAATATTTGTGAAGGACTAATTGTTGGATATACAATAAAGATGAAAGTTGTTTTTGCACACTTTCCAATTACAGTTAAAGTTGAAGGTAAAGTTATTCTAATTGAGAATTTCCAAGGAGAAAGAGCTCCAAGAAAAACAGTAGTTGTTGGAAATACAAAAGTAATTCCAAAAGGTGAAGATGTTGTTTTAACTGGAGAAGTTTGGACAGACATCACACAAACTGCAGCAAACATTGAACTAAAAACCAAAGTCAAAAACAAAGATCATAGAGTTTTCCTAGATGGTATCTACATCTATGATTCAAAAAAAGGCTTGGACAAATAATTAATTAAATTTCTCTCATGACCCTTGATCAGGAATTTGCAAAACAGACAACTGATTTAATTTTACAAACATTAGAACTCTACAAAAAAGCAGGTGCTTCTCCTAGAATTGGGGAAACATGGGATTGTAACAGTATTGGTGATTTTTTGTGTGGTTTTTTTGTTGGAGAAATGGTAGGTTCTGCACTTAGTGCATTTCAAATTGTACATCAAAGAGAGCCAACAGCTGATGAACATTTAGAGATTATCGAACTAGTTGAAAGTCATTCAAAAGAAATCAAAGAATTTTTTGCCAAATTTAACTAATCAATGTACAGACTTTGGTTTAATGTGAATAGTCGTAAGGATTAAATCACTTTTATCGAGAATCAAATATGTTGCCGCCCTAGCTCAGCGTGGTAGAGCATCCGACTGTTAATCGGATGGTCGCCAGTTCAAGTCTGGCGGGCGGCGCTTCTTATTTCTAAACTCGAGTTTTGAAACATTTTATTTCAACATAGTAGATTAAACTACTAGTAACAAAAAATTATCTTTCTAAATTCGAATATAGAAACATTGATCGGTTGAAAGTAATTAGTGTACACTATTAGACAACCTAGATCTAATAGATGATCGCATATCTATAATGATGCAGGAGGTTTACATTGGTCAGAACTAGAAGGGCCAATAGGTATTGTGTTGATTGTAGCGCAAGATTAGTGTATTATCCAAGATTATCTAATCCAAAAGCACCAAATGAACATAGAGTTCTAGTTTATGCATGTCCTGATTGTACAGATGACTTTGAAAAACCAAAAATGTTTTCAATTAAACGTAACCAAGTAGAAGATCCTTTAGAAACAGTTGAAATTGAAATTACACAGTTACACAAAAAAGTAGTTGCAAGATAATTATTAATAGAAATGTCATATCCTGAAAAAACTAGAAGTAATGCATGGTTTTTGTTGCCAGTTTTTTTCGGAGTACTAGGCGGAATTGTTGCATTTTTCATATTACGTAAAGACGATCCAAAAAAGGCAAAAAATTGTTTGTATGTAGGACTAGCATTAATGGTAATTGGGCTAGTTCTCAATGCAATACTAGCTAGTACGTTCCCAGGATTTGATTCTGGACTTAGAGTGAATGTATAGAATAGATAGTTTACAGGTAAAGATATTCAATATTTCTAAACTCGAATTTAGAAACATTAAAAATATAGACTAGTAATCCACATGATTTAGAGTCATATAGTACTAGTTTGGAATATTCTGTAATGAGTGCCTCAAGAATGAGAGACAATGTTGAAAGATGGATGATTCATGAAGGAACAGGTTTTGAAGAGATAAAAAATCCAGATAATACGTTTCAAATTTTAATAAAACATGCAGGGCAATATGGAATTCCAGCAGAAATTTTTGAACCAAAAGCACAAGAGGGTATTTTGGTAATTGGTGCCAAAGTTGTGATGAAAAACAATCAGATTTCAAGATATTTAGGATTTACAGAAGGGGAGAAAAAGAAATTTGAGCAAAAAGTGTCAGATTTTTGTAACTCTATTCAAGCAATTAGCAAAGTAATCACAGAAGATGGTAAACAAAAGGTAGGGGTCTATGTTGTATTAGATGATAAAGAAAACATTAACCAGCAAACGGTTTTTGATGCAATGGAGAGAGTCTCAGAAATGCACGAAAAAACATCCAGATTTCTATTAAAGACATTTTAGAAAAAATAGATGATTTATCAGTTCTACGCGGGCCTTATATCAAAAATTCACTTTATTGTAAATATGAAAACAAAAACAACTAAAACAAAATCAAAAGAGATTACCATCTCTACAACTGAATTGTCAAGATTTGGTGCAGGAGTAATGGATAGAGCTCTTAGATTAGTTAATTCAGCAAAAAAAGGCAAAATCACAATCAAACTAGAACAGCAATAATCACGTGTTTGTAGTTTCATTAGGGGGCAAACACCCCCCTTTTTTATTAAAAATTGTAATTTTGGTATGTATTTTCATTAAACATACTCTGTGATTAATACAAAAAATAGGTAAAACCAGTATGGAATTAGAATCATTGTTTAGTATTGATTTGATCATGGGCCCTGCAAATGCATTAGCAGACCAAATGATGGCAAGTACACTGACATTAGTTGATAAATTGATGTCATCTGTAATGTTATCATAGAAATATCAAAAACAATCAAAATAACAAAAATATGCCTAGGCGTTAAACCCCCCTCTAAATTTAGTAGTGTTAGGCACTATACCATATTTTCAAAATCAAGTATATTTCGGGGGGGTTGAACACTTGTGCCTAGCTGGGAAAAGCAACCCTCAAACCACCAAGGTCTCCCAGCTAAAGGTGTATGATCTTTTAGAGTTGTGCCTAGATGTTAAACCCCTCAAAAATTGCCAAAAATCACTCAAAAATACCTCAAAAAACAGGTATTTTTTTGCACATTTTTTACCAAAATTTACCATGATGGAATGTGATAATGAGCAAAAATTCCGTTGGTTTTATGTCATTATTTCATGTATACTAGTTAGAGTTTAGGCCCCAGCCCCTCTCACTTGTGCATTTTTGCACCGGGGTCTGAACACTTTTTTTTAATTCTTCGTTGCAACTATATACCAAAATTATACAATAAATTCATGGTACGTTTTGGCGCAGTTATTGTAATTGGCGCAATTATTGCAACAATGGCTGCAGGTATGTTCGTATATACACAATACCAAACAAACTACATCACAGCAGTTGCAGGTGAAACTGTCACTGTAGGTCCTGTTGAATATACCATATCATTTGAAGGAACCCATGAAGGAAATAAGGAAAACATTCCAGAAAATACATTTGTGATGATTGGTATTATTGCAAAAAATGTTAGTAATGATAAAACACCAATTTCAGGGGGGCAATTCTACATTGTAGATGCAAAAGAGCAAAAACATGAAGCATCATACATTGAATATTCTACAAAAGACCTACTCTTTGAGGGATTAGACCCAGGTAAACCAATTGAAAGAACAACACAGTTTGATATTCCATTTGATGAAGAAACACAATTCAAAATTATCATAAGACCACAAAAAGATCAATCAACAACAGATACTGCACTTGTTTGTTTGACAAATTGTTGATCGCAAATTTCAAAAATATACAAAAAAGTGTCAAATAATTCTATTATTAGCGTAGTATTGTGTGACTTTTACCATATAACACATATGATTTTAGGAAAAAATCTATGGCAATATCTAAAGCCAAAAGGGCAGAAGCAGCTAAAAAAGCAGCACGTACTCGAAAGAGGAATGCAGCTAAAAAAGCAGCAGAAGCCGTAAAAGCAGCAGCTTCTCGTAAGAGAAAGGCAGCAGCAACTCGAAGGAAAAATGCTGGCGGTAGAAAAGCAGCTCCAAAACGTCGAACAGCAGCAAAAAGAAAAGCAGCTCCAAAACGAAAAGCAGCAACTAAACGCAAAGCAGCTCCAAAGAGAAAAACTGCAGCTAAAAGAAAAGCAGCTCCAAAGAGAAAGGCAGCAACTAAACGCAAAGCCGCTCCAAAGAGAGAGGCAGCTCCAAAACGAAAAGCAGCTAAAAGAAAAGCAGCTCCAAAGAGAAAGGCAGCAACTAAACGCAAAGCCGCTCCAAAGAGAAAGGCAGCAGCTAGACGTCGTCGTTAGTACTGTCTATACAACCTTTTTTGAATTACTACATAGTGTTAACTATATTTCTAAATTCGAATTTAGAAACATTCTAAATCATTCACTCATCTTCAATTCAGGCAGAATGAAAACTTTGTCAGGTTTTATTTTTAGAACAACTCTTTTTTCATCATCACGTTTGAATGGATAATGTTCTTTGTTCATGTATTGTTTTGTTAGTTTGTCTGCATGAGAATAATCATAGTCAGGAATTAATTCAGACACAGTTCCCCTAATTGTTGTCATATCAAGAGGATTGTCTTTTGATACAACAGACACTGCGACTCGTGGGTCTCGTAAAACATTTTTGTGTTTTATTCTACCTTCTGCAGTGTTTACCAGGATATGTTCATCCTCATAGTTTGCCCATACAGGTGAAACTTGGGGTGAACCATCCCTCATTACTGTTGCAATGAAAACTAAATTCTTTGCAGAAAATAGTTTGATTGCTTTTTCATCCATTATTTTTTGCCGTTCTCAAACACACTAGTCATTGCTCTATTCATTATCTCCATTACGAGATATTGGTTATAGCTTTCAGATTTTTTGCTTTTTGATTTAGTTTTTGGGGTTAATCCTTTGAGGATCTTTTCGATTTTGTCAGATGTGTTGTCAATGATTTTTGAATATTTCGAATCAAAATCATCAGGGGTCTGAAAGTCAAGCAATTTTGTAGACGTACTGTAGAATTTTGTTATGGCACCGCGTGATTCTTCGATTTTAACGATTTCAATGAGTCCAGATTCTTTGAGAATCTCTAGATGATGTCTTATGGTAGTTAGTGCTTTTTTGATTCCAGCCTTTTTTAGTGCGGTACAGATTTGGTCTGCAGATAGGTGCTGGTTGTACAAAAGTTCTATAATTTTTGCTCGTGCAGGGTCTTCAATTGCTCGTGCATGTACTATACTTGTCGTAACAATACGATTTACTTTGATTGGCTTTTCTAGCAGTGTTGACATGTTAGTTTTAGGTTTAATTCTGATCTAAAAGATCCTTGTATCATATTTTTTTGTCTAATCGCATCAATTTATTCTCGTTTTTAATAATTTCGTAGCATTACCAAAATCATATTCTCTGCTACAACAAATATTGTAATGCATCTAATATTTTCAATACCACTACAATCAACATAGTATTGGTAAGACAATAATTGTAACGGTTTGAAAAATATCGTAAAATATCAAAAATAGCATGATCTGGCAGACAATGTCTCAAAATGGTGTATGGTGTGATGATTTTGCGTATCATCAAAAAATTAATTCGAGTTGGAAGTTAGCTTCTAGTCAACAATTAATGAATAGTGTATGCTTACAGAGGGCGTCCTGAAAGTTTCTCATATGCTGTAACATAACGATTAGTCATTTTAGAGATTATTTCTTCAGGAATTTGTGGTGCAACAGGTTCTTGTCCATCATCACGTGCATCATCAAATTGTTTTTGGAATCCATTTGCAGTTAACCAGTCTCGTAACAGTTGTTTATCATATGCTTCTTGAATTTTTCCAACTTCAAAGGAATCTTTTGGCCACAATCTATACTCATCAGGACCAATTGAATCACCCAAAGTAATTTTTCCATCAAGTAATCCAAATTCTAATTTTAAATCAGCTAGAATGAAACCGACATTATCTGCAATACTTGCCATCTTTTTGTAAATTTCAATAGATGTTTTTTCTAACCAATTGTATTGCTCTTCTGTAACTAGTTTCATTTCAAGTGCTTTTTGTTTATCAATTGGAATGTCATGCTCAGACTTTGTTGTAGGATCAAAAATCGGTTCTGGAAGTTTGGCAGCCATTGTAGTATCTGTTCCATCAGGAACTTTGACTTCACCTTTTTTCCATCTACTAATCAAACTTCCATAAAAATAGCCTCGAACCACACATTCTATTGGTAGCATTTGCATTTTTTTAACTAGTATTTCATTTTCTGATTCTCTTTTAATGAAATGATTTGGAACATCCAATTCGTTAAACCAAAATTCTGCAAATTTACACAAAACATTTCCTTTCTTTGGAATATCTTGCTTGAATTTCACATCAAATGCTGAAACTCTGTCTGAGAATTTGAATAAAATGGTATTATCATCTACATCATAGAGATCTTTTACTTTGCCACTAGTAAGAAACTTCAAACAATTATTCACAATATTAATTGGATTTAACTGCTAGGGATAGACTGTTTCTAAAATTCATCGAAATTTAAATACAGAAAGAAATAGCACAAGATGTGAAAATTGTAGTAATTTCAGGCAGTCCAAGAGAAACTGCCAATACACAAATTGTAATGAAATACGTTTACGAATATACAAAAACAAAAAATCAAGATACAAAATTTATCAATCTATCAGATGGACAAATTGAATGTTACAAGGGATACGATGTAGAGTATAATGACGCTACAAAGACTGCAGCTGCTGACATTATGGATGCAGATGTATGGTTAATTGGAACACCAATTTACAACTCATTTTTTAGTTCAGCCCTGAAAAATTTGTTTGAATATGTAGATTATAAAAAAACAGTAGGTAAAGTTGCAGGTATGGCAATTCTTGCAGCAGGAGACATTGGTTTTATCAATGTACAAAATTTACTCACACAATTATTATCATATTTCAGAATTGTGACAAATCCAAAAGCAGTATTTCTCACCACTAAAGCCATTTCTGAAAATAGTATATCAGATGAAGAGGTAAAAAAGAGACTAGTAGAAATGGTAGATGAAACTTTGGAACTTGCTACTAAAACACAGCAATAAGTTATTCAGTTGAAATCCAACCAGATTTACCAAAAGAGTAAAAGCGATCTTTTTGTTTAGGGTTAATTTTCTTGTAACTCAATAAAATTTCTAAATTTTTTTATCATTTCAAAGAACCAAGTCAACATTAGTATCGATCAAAGTAACTAGGATTTACTAAATACATATTTGTCAAATTACTTTTTCATTAAATCATGAAGTCAATTAATGATGAATTGAATTCTTTACTTTCAAAAATAGAAGAACACGTTAGAGTATCAGAAAAAGAAAAGGTGCAAAATATTACGTTATACTTTGATGATAATATTTTAAACTAAAATCACTTTACGTCTACGCCATTCCAAAATGCAATCATTCCTTTAATTTTGGATGCCGCATCATTTGGTTCTGCATAGTACCATGCACAATCTTTGTTAGTTTTTCCATCAACTGTTACTGAATAGTAATTGGCCATACCTTTCCAACCACAAAATGTAGTTAGTTTAGTTTTTGTGTAAAACTCCTCTTTGATTGAATCAAACGGAAAATAGTGATTTCCCTCAACTATTACAGTATCATCACTTTCTGCAATTACTTGTCCATTCCATATTGCTTGCATTACTCATTCACCCTTGATTTCTTCCCTACTCTTGAATTCAGGCGTAATTCCAAGGGAACCATAATCTCCAGAGGCGCATGTAAAGCACATTGAATCTTTTCCAATTCCAACAGCTGCTGCCAAATTTTCAGCATCATTATATCCCAAAAAGTCAGCACCAATACTTTTTCGTACCATTTCTGTAGTTTCCTCTTCAGTCATGTTTTTATTTTCAGAAAATGTTGCAAGTTCTTCTTGTGATGGGAAATCAATTCCAGCATAACAAGGGTATTTTATTTGAGGATATGTAATGACCATGCTGATTTTTCTAGCACCTGCACGACGTAATGCTTTGATTATAGCTTTTGAACTAGTTCCCCTAACCAAACTATCATCAATTACTACAACATGTTGACCTTCAATAATTTCTCTAATTGGAATAATCCATCTGTTAATTTCTACTCTGTCTGATTGATGAGGTTCAATGAAACTTCGTAATGGTCCTTTCTTGCTATACCTATCTTTGAGTAATCCCTCATCAAATGAAACACCAAGTTCTTGTGCATATCCTAATGCTGCAGGACGTGCAGAATCAGGAACCGGAATTACCAAATCAGCATCTTTGATTGGGAATTTTTTTGCCAAGAATCTACCAATATTTTTTCTTGCAACATAGATGTTAGTTCCCTCCATGTTACTTGATGGATGTGCAAAGTATGTGAATTCAAATGAGCAATGTGCACGTTCAGGTGCATCTGAAAACATTTCAGTCTCCAATCCTTTTTTAGATAAATGAATTAATTCTCCAGGTTTTACATTTCGTTGCATTTTAGCACCAACTGCAGATACTGCTGAAGATTCTGAAGCTACAATGTAGGTGTTATCTGATTCTTTATGTCCTAATACCATTGGACGAAATCCTTTAGGATCACGTGCAGCATAAACTGAATCATCATCGGAAATAAATGTAAAACAATACGAACCTACCATCTCATTTTTTAGTACAGATAGTGCTTTTCCCATCTCACCATTATCAGAAATTAAAGATACCAGTCTTTGGGCTGCAACCAAAGTATCACTTGCACTTTGAGGTGTAAATGAGCAACCTCCAACTAGATTTGATAATTCTTGAGCATTAGCAATAGTACCATTATGTGCCACACACAAGTCTTTGACTTTGAGTGGTTGTGCGTTTTCAAGGGAACTCCTACCCATAGTAGAATATCTTACATGGCCAATTACTGATGATGAAGCATATTCATCTGAAATTGCTTTGAATTCAGATGATGCAGAAGATACCAACCCTAATTTTTTTAGAGGAATTTTATTTGGAATTGCCAATCCCCAAGCTTCTTGTCCCCTGTGCTGTAATGCTCGTAATGCATCAATTGCCATAGGAATTACATTTGTTCCATCTAAACTAAAAATTCCAATTACACCACAATTTTCTTTTGGTCTATCATCAATGCAATCCATGCTATGAGTATTATCCATGTGATATCAAATCCCCTAACGAATTTACCCAAGTTTTATGCGCCTTATCAACTCTTAGATCAATGATTGGTTTGTTTTTGTTCTTAAATTGAATTTTATCTCCTCCAAACTTTCCAATGATACCAAATGATACCTTGTTCTTTTTGAGAATGGTTTCTATTTTTTTGATATTTTTTGAATCAACTACCAACAAATACCTAGAATGACTTTCAGAAAACAAAATTCTGTCGTCTGATAATCTCTCACCTGGAACCTTATCCAATGATGTAACACATCCAATTTGATTAGTCATTGATAGTTCAGTTACTGCAACTGCCAAACCACCTTTAGAGCAATCATGAGCAATTTTTGGAATTTGTTTTTTAACAATATCAAGAACGGATTTCATATTTTTCTTTGATTCTTTAAAGTCAACTACAGGGCAATTACCGCCAATAAACTTGTGAATATACTCAAAGTACTCAGAACCTCCAAGCTCATCTTTAGTATCTCCAACAATTATCAGAGAATCACCTTTTGTAATTTTTTGAGAGACAAGCGGTTTTTTGTCAATTAATCCCAAGATGCCAATTAATGGAGTAGGTTTGATTGGACCCTTTGGAGTCTCATTATACAGGCTCACTTTACCTCCAATACATGGAATTTCAAAGTCTTTTGCAAAGTCTGTTAGTCCCTTTAGTGATTCTAAAAATGTCCAAAATATTTCAGGATCTTTTGGACTACCAAATTGTAAATGATCAAGCATACCAATTGGTTTAGCCCCTGTACACACAACATTTCTGCATGCTTCCTCAAAGCATCCAATTGCACCTTCTCGTGGATTAATGTAACATTGTTTTGGATTACCATCAATTTTTACTGAAAGATATTTTCCATTATCTAATCTTAATACAGATGCATCAGCACCCGGTTTGATTACGGTTCTAATTCCTACTTCATGATCATATTGACTGTACACCCAAATTTTACTTGCAATGTTTGGGGATGCCAATAGTTTCATCATTGTTTTTGAATAATCAGTAATTGGTTTGAGTTTCTTTTCTTTAGTTATTGTACTCAAGTATGCAGGTTTCTTTGATGGTAAATCAAGTAGTGTGGCATTTGCAACAATATCTGCTGAAATATTTGCAAATGTTTTTTTGCCTTTTTTAATGTGAACTTTGCTATCAAATTTTACACTACCAATTACAGAGCAACCAATTCTAAATTTCTCACAAATTACTTGTAGTTTTTTTAGTTTAGTTTTGTTTGTAACAATTAACATCCTTTCTTGGGATTCAGATACCATTATCTCATCTGGATGCATGTCGTTTTCTCTTGTGTGAACTTTATCAACATCCATTTCAATTCCAATGTCTAAAGCTTCTGCAGTTTCAGAAACTGCACAAGACAATCCACCGCCACCCAAATCTTTCATTGCATGAATTAGTTTTTGATTTCTAGCTTCAATGATTGCCTCGATAATTAATTTCTCAATGAATGGATCAGGGATTTGAACTGCAGAACGGTCCTCAGATTCAAGAGAATCAGATGCAAATTGAGAACCACCAATACCATCCCTGCCTGTAGAGCCACCCATTAGCACTACAACATCGCCTTTTTTAGCATGATTTTTGATTAAATTCTCTCTTTTTCCAAATCCGACTGATGCAACATCAACTAGTGCATAATTTTCATAACATTCATCAAATTCAACTTCACCACCAATAGTTGGAATTCCTAAACAGTTGCCATAGTCTGCCACTCCAGTTACAGCATTTTTAAATAACCATCTTGCTTGCTTGTCTTTTTCAATATCGCCAAAACGTAATCCATCAAAAATTGCAATAGGACGGGTTCCAGCTGATAAAATATCTCGAACTACACCGCCAACTCCAGTTGCAGCCCCACCATAGGGTTCAACAGCTGATGGGTGATTATGACTTTCAATGTGAGCAGTTACAACATAACCGCCACCAACATCTAACACTCCCGAATCATATCCTTTCTCAGTAATTACAAGTGGACCATCCATTGGTAACATTTTGAGATGTCTCTTTGATGATTTGTAAGAACAATGTTCAGACCATTCAGCAGCTACAATTTGTAATTCTGTTGATGTTGGGTCTCGTCCAATTTTTGATTTTAGTTCATCTAGTTCTTGGGATTCTAAACTCAATTCTTTGCCCCCATTTGTACCAATAATGATTCAAAGATTAGAGATGATGGTTTACTATCAATTGGATTAATTTCGGATTCAACTGCACGTTCTGGATGAGGCATCATGCCAACAACATTTCCATCCTCATTACATACTCCTGCAATTCTATTTAGTGAACCATTAACTGTATCAGCATAACGAAAAACAATTTGGTTTTTTTTCTTTAATTGTTTTAAAGTGTCATCATCTGCATAATATTTTCCCTCACCATTTGCAATAGGAATTGGAATTTTTTGATCTAACTTGAACTTGTTTGTAAATGGTGTTTTGTTATTTTCTACAATCAAATCAGTCCACTCACACATAAAATTTAGAGAGTCATTTTTGAGTAAAACTCCAGGTAACAAGCCTGATTCTACCAATATTTGAAATCCATTACAAACACCTAAAATTGGAATTCCCTTTTCTGCCATTTTTTGAACGTCTTTGATTATTGGACTGTGTGCTGCAATTACTCCGGCTCTCAATCTATCCCCATAAGAGAATCCACCAGGTAAAATTACAGCATCAATATTTTTTGGTAATCCCTTGTCATGCCAATAGTATTGAGTGTCTAAATGAAAAACATCAGTTAAAACATGAAACATATCACGATCGCAGTTGCTACCAGGAAAAACTACAACTCCAACCTTCACACAGATGATAATATTCAGAGATATTTAATTTGAATTGAGTGTTTTAGAATTTGTTAATTATAAATTTCTGATCGCCTAAGCTTCTGATACATCAAATGTCACTTTACTAACCATAGGATTGTAAATTCTTACTTCATCACAAATGTCTTGTACTCTTTTTTGTGCAGTTTTTTTATCTTTTTCAGTAATGGTAAACTTTAGCATCTTTGCTGTTTTTATTTTTGAAACTGTTTTGTGCATGTCGCGCATTACCAAATCATTAAGAATTGTTTCACCTTCAGGATCACTGATTCCAGGTTTGTTTTCTATGGTGACATTTACACTAAAAGTTGCCATGATTAATTTAGAAAAACAAAATGTAGTTAATCTATCTTCCGAAGTACATCAAATTAACAAGAGAATGTGATTGAGTCTGCCTTTTGAAATATCCTGAAGAAATTATCATTCACGATGTCTGAAGTTATAATAACATCGCTTATTGCAAAACCAATCAAGACCACCCAAATATTCTACGTTATCTGTCTTGCCACAAAAATTGCATTTTATAGCATTCTTCATTCTTTTTTCATCTTTTTTTTTCATGATGACTTGAGAAATCCAAATGCTTTTTTGAGTTTACTAGTCTTGTCTGAAAACTTTACAGGATCTCCAAAATCTTTTTCAGGATTTGTAAACATTTGGATAAATTCATCATAATCTTTTGGAGGTATTGTTCTACCCATAACATCAACAGTTTTTGGAGTTAGAAAAACTACTCTACGATTAACTGTATCCTCAATAAAATCAGATTTGGCATACTCTAAACTATCTAAATACATTACATCTACTTTGACATCTTTGTATTCTCTATGTAGTATTGGGCAAAGTTCCTTTAGATACATGGAATTTTCTTTATTGTCATAAAGTGTTTCAATTATTTCAAATAAATTAATTCCAATAATTTTAGGATGATTAATAGTCAATAATTAATGTGTGAGAATACTTCTATTATATTGATTTATCAAAAAAGCAGGAGTTTCTGTCAAAAACAATGTTTTGAAAATCATCATTAACTTTAAGTTCAAAATTTCCAAAGTAATTTTATGACAGATGATAAAAAAATGAAAATTATCTGTAAATGGTGTAGTGTTTCTGAAATATGTCACATTGTTAGCCAGGAAATTAAAGAGCACCAGGGAAATTATGGAATAGATAGTGTCATGATGGCAAAAGTCAAAATCCATAAACATTTCAAAGGAAAAAATTATTGTAAAGGATCAAACAGGACAATCATTGTACCTTTAGATGAGACGATAAAATATAATGAAAAATTAAGAGATTAAACTAGTGTTTTAAAAATTAAAAGTAATCTGCCCATCCACGTTGAATCAATTTTTCAACTGAATGGGAATTAATACATGCTGCAGAATTATCAGAGTTCTTCATTACTAATTCAAAGCCATCCCTACAAGTAACATCACCTGATGCAACTCCATGTTTCATTTGTGCACGGGGAGACATTTTAGATAATGCCATTTCTGATGCATGACTGGATTTTTCATCAGATGCATGAGATGTTTTATCTTCAGATGTTTTATCTTCAGATGTTTTATCTTCAGATGTTTTGTGTGCCATATTTTCTGCTTCTTCATTGTGAGATGATTCTACTGAAGAATAACCTGACTGTTCTTCAAATTCAGAAATTATAGCATCAATAGAAATTTCCATATCATCAGGACTAGAAAGATTATCAAAATCAGACCAAACTGTATCAAACAATTCAGTTATTCTCTGATAATCCTCAGCATTTAGAATACTTTCAAAGCCAACAAAGATTTGTTGTGAACGCCAAACAAATGCAGAGCCATCTTGGAATTCAGCCATTTCAGATATTTGACCATCAGTTATTGCTTCATGATATTCTACTTTGGCAGTTTCCAATAATGCATTGATTAATTGTAATTGAAATTCAGGTTCATCGCTCAAATCAGAAGCAACTACAATGTCTCTTGCTTCTTGAATTACTTCTTTAGCAGAATCTATTGCTAGTTTTGCATCAGCAATATCAACATCAGTATTTGCTTGGTTTTTTAAATCCATCAAAGTACTTTGTAATTTTTTGTCAAATTCAGGATTGTCTTGTAGATATCCACTCATGGTATCATATAATTCAGAAATAGGATGTGTTGCATGAATCAAAGCTAGTTCAGAGTTGTTATCATCAAGGTTTTGCTCCAAAGCCCAAAAGTGTCCTAATGTTTCTTCCAGAGTTCCTGCAAATTCTAAATTATTATCTCTAGTAGAATCAGCAAAGGCAAATGGAATCAAACTGAATATAATAATTGAAAATAATACTGAGAGGGTTTTTGTCATGATGATTTTTTAAAAATTCAGTATTTTAACCATAAAGTCATTCTACAATGGTATAATGAAATATCGTGCTTTAATACTAATTTTGCAACATACACTAGGTAACCCAGTTCTGAGGACTTGTGTTGTTGTTGATATTACCAGCCCAGAATTGGTTACTTGTTATTTAGTAAACTCAACATGTTTTCCATACAAACCAGGGTGAGTTTGAGTGCATAATTTACAATAGAGAAATACTATGAATGATTATTTTTTGTATTAAATTCTAAATGTCTTTAGTCCTTCATCTACTACCAGATTTAGAACACGTGAAAAACTCACAGATTTTGGAGATGATTTAATCATCTTTGCCTGAATATTTCGTAATTTTTCAGTATTTTTTGAATCCAATACAACAGTAATTCTACTGCCCATAATTTCATAATGGTGTTTTTTCTATAATAGTATGATCATTGATCTCATATTGGAATTTATACCAGAATGATTTTCAATTAATCATAATGGCAAGAATGCGATATTGGAAGATAACAGCAGATGAGATGGATAATTTCAGTTATGATGAATCAAAATTACTAAATTGGGAAATCAAATGTATCAGAGAGCCAGAAGATGAGGCTCATTTTATTGGAGTGTTCATGTATAGAGATGGAACAGCATATGACTATGAATCAGTAAAAGGGATTTGTTTCTTTTACAATAATATCGAACAAGAAGAAGTTCCAAAAATTACAAAATTCCTTCAAGACAGATACAATGGAAAAGAGATGGAGAAAGGAGAAAGAATTTTCCTCAAAGGTTCTAAAGAAATCTACTCAGGTAAAGATATCAAAAGTTTGGCAAAAGAGTTAGAATCCACATTTAACACTAAAGCAGTCATTTCATTAGAATTTGAGAATTATACTCAAGAAGAACTAAAAGAAGTTGGAATGCCTGAAGCAAAATTATTACCAATTCCCACTAAATAGATATAGCATTATACACTATGAAGTCAGATGTCTGAGCTAGACGGTATTAATCGACATTTTGAAGAATTAAGAAAAAGATTACTTAGAATTGTATTAGTTATTGGAATTATCACAGTTTTCATTTTAGCATTTCATGCTGAATCAATTCAAGTTGGTGAAATTACTTTGTACTATCCAACTCCAGAACCTATGAACAACATTGCAGCGCAAGTTACGCAACATATGAAAGATAATTTAGTTCCAGAAAATGTTCAACTGATTCAAACAGCCCCTGGACAAGCTTTCTTTGCACAGGTGTACATTTCAGTATTAGTAGGAATTGTTTTAGGAATGCCAATTGTCATCAAAGAATTAGTAGAATTTATCAAGCCAGCTCTTAAAGAACATGAAATTAATGTTAGTAGAAGTATTTCACTACCTGCACTAGGACTATTCATTGCAGGTTGTGTGTTTTCATATAATTTTGTCATTCCATACATTTTAGAATTTCTTTACAGATATGGTGAGTCTGCAGGTCTTGTAACATTTTTGAACATAATGGACTTTGTAACTTTTATTTTACAATTCTTGTTAGCGTTTGGACTTTCATTTCAACTTCCACTAGTAATGTATGCAATTTCAGTATCAGGTGCAGTGGAAGCAGATTTTTGGAGAAAAAATATCAGATACGCGATTGTTGCAATAGTAATTTTTGGTGCAGTAATTACACCTGATGGAAGTGGAGTTACAATGTGGTTTATTGCAGGACCAATGATTGCACTATATCTTGCAGGCATGATATCAATTGAGCGCAAAGAACGAAAGAAATTGAACATTTAAATCTAAAATCAAGAATGTAGATTCATGACAGTTATGGGTCCAGAGATCATTATTTTAGTAATAGTAGTAGGAGTATTGATTTTTGGAGCAGCAAAAATTCCAAAACTAGCAAAAACTTTTGGTAAAGCTAAAGGTGAGTTTGAGAAAGGAAAAATTGAAGCAGACAAAGAACTAAAAGATTTCAAAGATGAGGTCAACAGTGCATCCAAAGATGATACTACAAAAGACAAAGAAACAAAGTCTGACTAGGTTTTAGCAGTTTTTAGAAAAATCATCAAAAATTTTCGAATAATTATCCTCAATCTTGTCTTTACCAAATAGGTTAGATATTTTCATCATTCCTTTGAATTTAAAATCAACATCAATTAGGATTTTTGTTCCATTCTCATGATCAATGAATTGTTCTTTGATGTGAGTACCTTTAGCGTCACCGCCAATAACAAAAATTTCATGTAATACTGGTTCATCAGTTACATGTTTTGCCATAATTACTAGTTCTTTAGCTCCAAGTATCAGGTGTTCTTCAACTACAGATGTATTTTCTCTACTTGAGCGAACTCGAATGGATGGGAAATGCTGTGGAAATAATTTTTGATAGTTTTCAAAATTAGAAAATATATCAAAAACAGTTTTTCTATCAGATGAGACTAGTTTTTCTAAGGAAAATTTTGGCAAAACTAGTTTGTTCCCCATCGAGGATACAAGTTATGTTCAATGTCAAATTGGTCAAGACATTTTCCCACACCATGATTAACTATATCATCAATTGATTTTGGTTTTGTATAAAATTCTGTGACCGGAGGTAAAATGATTATTCCCAACCTAGCTAGTTTTAACATATTTTCTAAATGGATTGCAGAAAGTGGGGTTTCTCTAACCATTAAAATTAATTTTCTTGATTCTTTTATTGTAACACCTGCTGCTCGGGCAACCAATGTATCATCATATCCATTTGCAATTGCAGCTAATGTCTTCATACTACATGGGGCTACAATCATTCCATCAATTTTATGAGTTCCACTAGAAACACTTGATGCCATATTTTTTTCATCAGAAGTATCAGTTGCAAGTGACTTTACATAATCAATGGTATGTTCAGTTTCCATTGTAATGCATTTCTCACCCCATTCAGACATTATCAAATGAGTTTCAATGTTTAGTTTCTTTAGAGTCTCAAGTAATCTGATGCCATAAATTGCACCAGTGCTTCCTGTAATTCCAACTACTAGTTTCAATGATATGATATGAAATGTTACTGTATTTTATGTATTAGAAATTAGCATCTTTGTTTTCAGATTCCAACTCTTTTCTGAGTTTTCTGCGTTTGTGCCATAGTGAGATACCACCAGCACCCATTGCAGTAAAAATAATGACGCCCATGATTTGTAACTCAAAAGAGTATATCATGAATTAGATGAATTGTTAATGGAGAAAAATCTTCTTGTTTTTAGACGATCAATTATTTTGAAAATAGCTATATTAGATCCTGTTTTCTAGGCATAATATGATTAAAACCTCTGAGATTAAAAAAATCGTCAATGATTACTCAGATGTAAAAATTGGGGTTCTAGGTAGTCATTCTGCCCTTGAGATAATGGATGGGGCAAAAGATGAAGGGTTCCAAACTAGAGTATTTGCACAAAAGGGTAGGGAAGGACCATATCAGAGATTTAACAGAATTGCAGATGAAATTACAGTTGTAGATAAATTCAAAGATATGGCATCAGCCAAATATCAAAAAGAGTTACGAGATTCAAATACAATTATTGTTCCACATCGCTCCCTTACTGTTTACCTAGGATACAAGACAATAGAGGATTCTTTCAAGGTGCCAATTTTTGGAAACAGAAAGTTATTCCAAGCAGAAGAGAGAACTGCAAAAAAAGGACAATACTATCTATTAGAAAAAGCCAAAATAAAATATCCCAAATTATTCAAAGATCCTAAAAGAATCAACAAACCATGTATTGTTAAAGTTCAAGAAAAAAAGAGACCACTTGAAAGGGCATTTTTTACAGTATCATCATACAAAGATTACAAAGAAAAATCAGAATTAAAAATCAAACAAGGAGTAATTGCAAAAAAGGATTTAGAAAAAGCAAGTATTGAAGAATTAGCAATTGGAACATACATGAATTTTAATTTCTTCCACACACCAATCTCAAAACAAGTAGACTTTATTGGAATTGAGAGAAGACTACAAACAAACATTCATGATTACAATGCATTACCTGCAAAAGAACAACTAGAGATGGATATTGATTTACAAAATATCGAAGTAGGACACACTCCAGCTAGTATTCGAGAATCATTGTTAGAAAAGGTGCTAAAAATGGGTGACAAATTTGTAAATGCTACTAAAAAAGAATATGCTCCAGGAATTATTGGACCATTCTCACTACAAAGTGTAATTACAAAAGATTTGGAATTAATTGTATATGATGTGTCATTAAGAGTTCCAGGAAATCCAATTGTTGCAACTACTAGTCCATATACAAAATATCAGTATGGTCAGACATTTGGTGTGGGTAGAAGAATTGCAATGGAGATAAAGCAAGCCCAAGAAGAAGACAGATTAGATGAAATAGTCACCTAGGATTTTAAAATATCATAAAATTAGTCACAAAAATAGAAGTTTTTACGGATTAATTTTGAAATAAATTTTCTCGGAATAATTTTACTTTTTTTGTGTATTTTCAGTTATTTTTTTTAGTTCAGAGAGAATTAGAACCAGTATTTCTTTTTCACTTAACTTCAAAAGTTCTATTGTATCTTCTTCTGTAAATTGGATATCTTCGTTTAATTTTTCATATGTGTTAAGATCAGCCATACATCATGTACATTATACAGATTAATTAAATTTTTCAATAAATGATAAGACTAAATTCTATTTTTTGGTAAAAGAACAGTAAATGTTGTAGGATTATTCTTCACAGTAATTCTTCCAGCATGTTGTTCAACAATTTTTTTGCAGCTGGCAAGCCCCAATCCAGTTCCTGTTTGTTTTGTAGTAAATAAGGGATCAAATAATTTATCCAAATGCTCTTCTGAAATCATAGGTCCATCATTGATAATTTCAATTTTAGCATACTCATTTTGTCCACTACTAATTTTAATCTCAATGTTTCCATTCGTATCTACTGCCTGAATTGCATTTGTTAACAAATTAGAAAACAATGAATTTAATTTTACATCATCACCAGATATGGTTACATCATTTTTAGGTAAAATGATGTTTACAGATTTATCTAAAACAGATTCAGAGACTATAGAGTCAATCAGATTTTTGATGGATATTTTTTTCAAATCTAATGGAGAATCTTTTAGAAAACCCATTACATCATTAATTTGATGATCAATCCTATCTATTGCACGAAGAGCCAAGGATGTTGAACGTTCGATAGATTCAGAATCATTCTTTTTTATTTTCATAGTCTCTAATGAGATTTTGATTACACTTAGAGGATTTCGTATATCGTGCGCAATTCTTGCAGATAATTCTCCTATTGCTGAAAATCGAGCAGATTTTATTATTTCTTCATGTTGTTTTTGAACTTTATCTTCTAATTCTTTTTGAATAATAATTCTAGTCTTAGAATTTCTATAGTATAGTATTCCTGAAATTACTACTCCCAAAGATATCAAAAATACCAAAATATACAATTCCATACGAATGTTATTGATATCAGAATACGATACATCAATTGGTTCAATTAGTAATGCACCCCAATGATGAGAGGAAATTTCAATTGGAGCATAGGCTACAAGAAATTCTTGTTTGTCTGAAATTTCTTTAAGAATTCCACTTTTTCCTGCTAAAGATAATTCCATACTTTGAAAATCAGATACGTTACGGGGTCCAGATGTATCAGAAATTGATAAAGAGATAGGAAGTTCAGTTCCCTTGTGATCAAAAAAGACAAGAAAATTACTATCAACATGATCTATATGACGATATAATTCACTCAAATCAATTACAGACCTCCACAAACCCAAAAATTCCTCAGAGTCAGAAAAAACAGGAACGTTTACAGAAACAGCATATGTTTGAGTAGCAGTCGCATTGTACACTTCACTGATGTATGGTTTTTTACTAGATATGGTTCCTTGATACCAATCACGATGTTCCCAGTTTAATTGTCCAAGATTTTCTTGTTTGGGGTATGGTTCTGTAAGATACATGTCACCATTTGCCATCACAAATGCAACAGTGCCAAATGCAGAATGTTTTTGAAGAATATCTTGTGCCAAAGTTCTTTTTAATAAATCAGCATCAGGCGGGATTCCTTTCAATTCTTTAGTTATTAATTTTGAATAATCTGTATTTTTTACTATATCGTCATTACTGGTTAAAACAAGAATATCTGTTAAATGATGAAAAAAATGTTCAGCATCAGAACTTGCAATTTTAACAGATTTGATTTTGTCTGCAAACATTTTGTCTTCTAAATTTTTAATGATTGATTCGGTTGTAAATACAGAAACTGAAACAATTGCAAAAATAATAATCAACATGAAAAATAATACACGTAATGGAGATTCATTAAAGTCAGAATTCACAAAAAACAAAAAATTATCATGAATTTAAAATAACAACATGAATCTTTAAAGAAAATTAAAGGCGTAAACCCCAAACTGCAGAACTATGAGAGATTTCCTCTCGTGGTCAGTGCCTAAGCACGTGATTGCCTTTTTCGTTCTGCGGGGTTACGCAAGTCTAATCGCCAGATTTTGTAACTAACGACATCAATTACTATAAGATAAATTGATATTTAACATTTTGTACTAATTAATTGAACAAATTATATCATTTTTTGTAATTCCTAAAATCAAGATTACTGAGAAATTTGAGAATAAAGTGTAAAGAAACGAATATCTTTTAGAAAAAATATAGAACTATGCTAATTGGTTACTTTGGAAATATACTGAATACCAATCGATCTAATTTTGAATGATTAAAGCGGTTTGACATTCAAAATGGATTGCTGATACCAATTAGCAATACAAACTCTTTTGTGAACAACAAAACGAAATCCCATATGGGCAAAATGGTATTCATTAAAGAAATCATTACAACAACAAATGAACCAAAATTATGTCCAACATGTCAAAAAGAAGATAGATTAGAAAGAGATATCGTTAGAGAGGAAAAGACAGATGGAAAAACTATTCTTTGTACCAGATGTGAAGCACTAGTTGTAATTACAAGTCACAATCTAAAACAAGTTGAATTATCATCAAGAAAAGATGACACCATAATGCTCAAAGAACCACATCTAATTAGAAAATTAGGATACTAGTAACCAATACTTCTCATAGCAGCACAAGGCTTGCCCCCTTTACTCCAACATTTACAAGAACAAGAAACAGATTTTCCATTTTCTAAATCTTTAACGACTTTATGGAAATATCCTTCTCTGACTTTTGATTCAATCATTATTGTTTCAAATTTATCAGGATCTTGAGTCAATAATATTGAATAATTTTTCTAGTAAATTAGTATTATGAATAATTTTCAAAAGGATTTAGAAGATAAGAAAGGAATTGGGCGTTATTTTTTAGAATATGATTTTCGTGAGATAGTTTTTTTTGTAGTGGGTTTTTTTTGTACGGGTTTTTTTGGTACGGGTTTTTTAACAGTATATTTTTTATTTGTTAATCTTTTTTTAGTTTGAATTTCTTTGTTAGTTGGAGCCAATCGGGTAGAGATTAGTCCTTTTTTGTCATCTAAAATCATTTCAATTATGAGAGGTCTAACACACTTTGATGCCTCCCATTCCCGTAAATTAGCTTCTTTGCATTCTTCTTTGATTATGAGTCCTGCAAGACCTTTGCTCCAGATATGACGTTTTGTATCATATACTTCAAGGATTTTCCCATGTTTTGTAATTTTGATTGCACCGTGACACCTAGTAATTACTTGTGATGCAACTCTAGAGTATAATTTCTCAAAATTTACCATACCAAAATTATCATACAACATTTCAAAAAGGTTCTGATTAATAATAAAAAACAAATAAAGAATCAAAAAAATCAAATGAAATAATGAGTGATGAAGAAGTACCATCAAAAGAGGAAATTATCAAAAATATGGCAAAACACCTTCAAACTCATCCAGAAGATGGGGAAGAAGTACTATTACGAACATACGAGCTTGCATTTATCAAAGGAAAATTGGATTCAAAATCATGACGTTTGAAGATGATTATCGAAAAAAGATGATCAAAGAAAAAGAAGAATATGAAAAACGAAAAAAAGCAGAAGGTGATTCAGACTTGGTTTTTAACAAAAAAGACAACAAGGAATCAGAAAAATGACTTGTAAATGTAAAGAACACAAAGAAGAATACACATGTTCAGGCAATGACTGTCAAGTCTGTGTATTAGATGAGGAAAACTATATTGAAAATCCACAATCAAAAAAAGAGCGATACTGTCTAAATTGTGCCATGAAAAAAGGGGGATTTACAGAACAAGAATTATGGCAACTTATGATGGCAAATCCTGATACCACACTAGGATGTAACAGTAAATCAGAGAAATAATTTTCAAATAAGAAAATAATATACCATAGAAATTACAATCAATATTGCTGATGATTAATCGAATTAACTAAGCTATAACTGATTGTTGATGAAATTGCCGAATTATGAAGCATCGAAATTATGTTTGTCTTTCATGTACATTAACTGACATGGATAAAGGTGGAGACAAGGCTTCAGGATTTGTAATACTCTCCCAGACAAAAATTTGAATTGTGTATGATCCAGATTCAGTTGGGATCCAAGACTGTGCAGGAGAAAAAGATTGTCTAGGAGATAAAGATCCAGTTAACCAAGATAAAGAAATTACAACGTTTTCATCATTTGTAACTTGTGTAATGTATGCAAAATTTTGTTGAATGTCTTGTCCATTTGAAATATCAGTAACTATCATTATTTGTTCATCTACAATGTGTTGTTTTTTCTCAGATGCCACCTGAGTAGTTACAGGTTCAGCATATGTAGTACCAGTACTAATAATTAACAATGCAACTGCAAATAACAAAATTTTCATAATGTGTATTAATACAACAAATATTTAATCTATCTAATGGGCAAACTACCTGAAAAATATCCAGAATTTCTAATAATGTACAAGACACTTACCCAACAAATAAAAAAATTAGAAAACTCACAAACAGATGAATCAATAAATAAAAAAATTCAAAGTTATAAAAAAGAATTAGATAAAATCAAAGAAAAATTTCCAAAAGGGTTTTTTGATAATCAGTGAGAATGATCATGACCACAATCACATGAATGTGCATCATCACCTTTTAGAGCCATTAGTTTTGCTACCATCTCATCACGAATTTTCAAAGAGTCGCCAACTTGATTTTTTAGAGAATCAGAAGTCCAGTTTTCTTCTTTTAATTGACGGACTGTATCAATAATTTCAAGATCTAAATTCAATAGATTGTCCATTAGTTGTTCTTGTTCAGACATGATTTTTTACAAATATCCCTAGACAAATACTATTCTAATTTTATGCCTCTACGCTTTCTTTGAGGAGTGTCTTTCTTACCAATATTGGAATTTTGTAAAATGCACCTAATGCCATAGCATCAGATGCACGATAATTTCTCAGTACCAGGTCTCTTTTTCCTGTAAAGTAGAGATTTGCACGTAATACATCACCACTGTCAAAAATTTTGACTTTGACTAGAATCAATTCATTTTCTTCACAAATTTCTTCAATCATTTTGTAAATGGATGGTGCAGATTCGCCATCAGTTTCACCAAAACTTGTGATGTGTTTTGCAACTTCACCTGAAAATGCTCTCATATGAAATTCCTTACCATTATCTGCTCTTAGAACAACCATTCCCTCAACAGCGTATGGGTCTACAAATCCAACATAAGTGATTTTTACAGAGTCATAATCAGGCTCTTGTGCTTGATCAATATCCATTGTTATACAACTAAACTTTGTGCCCAGGGCTTATAAAGATAGCAAAATTTTGAGATCAAATTATCATAATTAATTATAGTGAATTAATTTACAACGATCAAAACTAATGCGTAACCCCAAATTATTTAAAATCCCCAACTATGGATAGCTTGATGTCAACAAATCCTGAACGTGCAGTTGCATACGTTCTAAGCAAATACGTCACATCATACATGGACAAAGATGTTCTAGTTTTAGATCAAGAAACTCAAACAAGAGAAGCTGCAAGAATGTTGCGCCACTATGAAACAGATGACATCATAGTTACAGATGCAGAAAAAAAACCAGTTGGAATTGTAACTGATGAAGATATTCTAAGTAAAGTAAGTGATGTTACAGTATACGCAGAAGCTACAAAATTAAAAGAAGTTATGAGTACACCTCTTTTTACAATTAATGAAAAATCAACATTACAAGATGCATTACACAAAATGAGAGATAACAATATTAGAAAATTACCAGTATTATCAAAGAAAAATCAAGTCATGGGAATGATTTTCCAATCAACAATTGCAAATGTCATTAGAAATGCCACAACTACAACACCACGTCTTTTGAGTCCACCAGTAAAAGCAGTTTTAGGAAATTTGGGATTTGTATTACAATTTGCAGGAGTATTATTACTAGTTCCAGCTTTGGTTGCAACAATTTTAGAAGACACTACAATGGCTACAGGAATTTACCTGACAACAGTTTTGTTATTGGTAACAGGGTTCTTTTTGAATTCTTATGGAGAAAAATCAAGTCTAAACCTTCAGCAGGCATCAATTCTTGTATTTTCCAGCCTGTTTTTGCTGTCTCTATTTGGAACAGTTCCATATCTGTATGTGTTTCCAAGTGATGAAACTAACATAGAGATATTCGGTAATGCGTTTTTCTCTAGTGCTGCAGGATTTACCACAGGAGGAATTTCATTGTTTGATGAGCCAGAAAATCTTTCTCAGAGTTTTACATTTTATCGTAGTTATACACAACTGGTAGGAGGAATGAGTTTCATTTACTTGGTAATTACTGCATTTTACCCAGAGTCAAAATTACAATCAATGCGCGGATTCATTTCAGGTAGAACACTACACATGAAAGAACTCTTCTTAACAATTACAGTAATCTTTGCAGTATACATTGGAATCATTGCAGCTTTGTTGTGGTTCTTTGGTGAGAAAAATATTATTGATAATGTATCATTGGCCATGAGTTCTCTTGCAACAGGAGGATTTACACCAACCTCCACAATTCTTGAAGGGTTAGTATGGCAAGAAAATATAATTTTGATGGCAGCAATGATTCTTGGTGCATTACCATTTACATTCCATTATGCATTTGTTAGAAAAAAATTCCTTGCACCAAAGCTTGGAAAAGAAGTTTTAACATACTTTGGAATTTTGGGAGGTGCAACAATTTTGTTTATTGGAGTTAGTGGATTAGATCCATTACAAAGTGCATTTTATTCAGTTTCAGCTAGTACTACAGCAGGATTACAACATAATAGTTTAGCAGGACTAAATGGTGGAGCTCACACCATATTGATAATTTTGATGTTCATTGGAGGATGTGGATTCTCAACTGCAGGAGGATTGAAAATTTTCAGATTATTCCATCTTAAAGATTGTAAATCATTTTTTAGTAAAATTAAAAGAAAAGAACTATCACCACAAGCAAAAAAAGAACTCATCTCAACATTGATAATTCTTGCTTTGTTTCCAACAATTTCAGCAATTACAGGGTTGCATTTGGCAGAAATTGAGCAAGTACCATTTCAGGATGCATTTTTTGAGGCTGCAGGAGTTATCACTACAGGCGGTCTTTCTGCAGGCGTAATTGACTCTGAAACAGACACTGCAACAAAGATTGTTTTAGGATTTTTGATGATTTTTGGTAGACTAGAAATAATTGCAATTATCTACATCTTTGTACCCAGACTAAGCTGAGATAATCAAGGGAAAATTCCAAATGAATGAACAATCAAAAAGCAACATCAACAAAGGAAAAAAATTAATTATTTTAGGCTTTGTTACAATTGGAATTTTATTTTTACTGTATGGTAGATATCAAGATCCCGAATTGTTAACACCTAGTGCAATAGATTCGATTCAAAGAATTGCATATGGGTTTTACATTACACTAGTAGTATCATTTGGTGCAATTGCTTTTGGCATGTATCGTTATCATAAAGGTAAAGTTCAGGGAGAGGGAAAGGATCTTTCAACAATTATTGCACTAGTTACATGGAATACAAAATCACGTAAAATTTTTGTTGCAGTGTTTATTGTGTATGGAATATTTTTCTCACTTGTTTCAGGGACGTTAGTTTACCAACCAGGAGTAGATTTTGCAATTCATTATGGTGCAGAAATCCCTTCAGGTTTTGTTGCCCCCTGTTGTGATGGTCCAGGATATATGCCAAAAATTATTGTATACATTACAAATCAAGTAGGGTTGCAAATAATTCCAGTGAATTTAGTTTTACAAATTATTGTGTCGTATTTAGTAGGACTAAACACATCATTGGCAATTAGTGCATATACAATTTCAAAGAAAGGAAGAGGAGTTAGTGGTGTTGGAGCAGTTACAGGATTATTCATTGCATGTCCAACTTGTGCAGGAACATTTTTGTCAATATTTGTAGGAACAGCAAGTGGAATTGCCATATCCATTGCCATAACCCAACTACAAACATTATTCATTGCAGTATCAATTCCGATTTTACTAATCACACCATATGTAATGGCTAAAAAATTACAAAATTCAGATGGAAGTTGTAAAATTAAAGGAGATGTAAAATAATGGCCATCAAATCAGCCTCAGAATATGTCAATTTTTACCTAGATTTGAATATGGGTGAGGGAAATAATCTTGAAAGATTTGCAAATAATGAAAAAATGGTATTAAAAATAAAATTAGAAAACAAAAACATGGATAAAGTTGCAATCAAAAAAGGGATTGAAATCCTAGAAGAATTAGTAAAAGAGATTAAAGAGAATGGGGAAAAATTTGTATTAGAAAAATATCAAAATAACTAAAAAAATGGACAAAAATTCAGAAATTATCAGAACAGAAATTATCAGGATACTAAACGAGAATGGTAAGATTAGAGGAAATGAACTTGCCAAAAGAGTAATCAGGAAAATGGGTAATGAAAAAATTGTCTATAGAGAAATTAGTTCACTAGTAGAAGCAGGGGAAATTGAAAAGAAAGTTCACAGTAGAGCACATATCGAATATGAATTAATTAATCTAAACGAGTCAGTTAACAACCAACTCAAAAATTTACATAAAGAAGCAGAAATTATCTTAGATGAAATCACAAATTTTAACAATATTAGTATTGAAGAAAAATTCTCATATCAAGAAAAATTACGTTCAGTGATACATCTAATTCACATTGTACAGTCAATTGATGGAATAATGAAATTACTAACGTACTATCCAGCATTTAAAAAAGATAAAATGTTTTCACAAATCAATAGAAAGATCAATGATTGTTGGGAAATGATTCGAGATATTATAGCACATCAAACAAATGAGAATTTTCTAAATGAAGTTTTATCAAATCTTAGAATATTACAGTTTGATTCAAAAAATGTTAATTAATTTTTTTTAATTTATCTACTACAATTTTAAAAATTTCATTATTATCTAATAAGACATAGGGCAAATCATTTTCTTCACATGCTTGACCACTTTCAGTATCACGAGTGACTAAAAGCATGTCATTTTCTTTTGCATAATTAATTACTGAATAATCGGTACGAAGTTTGTGGCCTGCTGTTCGTAATTTTTTAACACTGTATGCATCATATCCCATTTCTTTGAGTTTTTCATCCCAACCATCATCCATTTCATCTATCAGGATCTTCATGAAAATAATCAAAGTAATTTCAATATTAGTGTAAACCTAAGAAAAAAGGTCAAGTACTTATTTTCAATAAAATGTTAATCAATTAATGGATACTAAAGATGAAGATACATCAGATGAATCAAAGAAAAACCACATGGTATACTACAAATCTCTAACAAGTACAATTGAAAATATCAAGGAAGAGAAAATGCAAGAACAAGAGCAAGTTATTCAAAATCATCTAGATAAAAGAATTCAAGCCATGGAAGAAGATAAGAAAAGAATTAGAACAATGTTTCCAGACATAACACAGGAAGAGTGGGATGGCAACTAATAGTGAAAAAAATCATAACAAACATCTGGATATGCTTCAAGATTACAAAATACATCTTATAAAATACATCGAAGAGTTAGAAAAAATGGATAAAACATCAGAATTTGCTAAAAAATGGAATGAAACAACAATCAAAGAAAGAAAACAAGAGATTCAGGTGATTGATAAAATTTTGAAAAATCTGATTAGATTTACCTAGTTTTGTTTTTGAGATAAGTCATAGAGGGATTCACAAAAAACATGAACGTGTTCAGTAGAGACGCCATCAAACCAAGCAACTTCTTTATCAATATGAAAATCATTAAAAGAATATTCTAAATTGGATTTGATAAATTTAATTTCATTTTGAATTAATGTGGTCATTTTTTCTTGTTGTAATTGAGATAAATCATAATTACAAGTCATCAAATCAATTTGAACATAACAATTTCCATGGCTAGGATTGATTTTAGATTTGATAAATGGTTTATTGAGTTGTTGACACTCACGATAAAATTTATCATATTCAAACATTTTTGAATCACCAATGTATTTTTGCATAGTCATAATATGAAAAATAAATTAAAATCTAAATGTCAGCTGTGATTTTTTTGATTCTATTGATTAATCGAATTTTTGTATTTACTGGCATTTCAGGTTCCATTGTAAAGTAAATGATATTTCTTTTAGAGTAAACTACCATTTGAGAAACTTTTTCACGTTCAACATGAACATATCTAACTTTTCCAAGAGTTCTATCAAATTCTTTACGCATACTTCTTCTTTGTGCAACTTGTTTGCAGAAATGCTCTTCTTCTTTTTGAGATTTCAAGTTAGTTTTTCCAGTTTTCATTATCGCTTCACGAATGTTACCTTTGGAATCGATAACAGCACCAAATCTCATTTTAGGATCCAAGTTAATGATTTTTTGAACAATTTCTAAAAGATCAATTTTTTTCTTTGCTGCCATTCTTAATTTTAAAAAAATTTAACTAAATATAATCTATTAATAAAAATTCAAGGTCAGTAAACAATTAGATCTATTTTTTTGATTTTTTCTTAGATGGGGTCTTTTTAGATGGAGTTTTTGAAGACTTTTTTGTTATAGATTTGGACTTTTTTGTAGATGTGTTCAATGATTTTAATTTCTTGTTTTTCTCATCTACCTGTTTTTTGATCTTTTGTGTTTGTTCTTTTAATTTCTTATTTTTCAACTGTAGTTGATGTTCAGTCTTTTCACGTTTCTTTTTTAGTAATAGTAATGCTTTTTCATCTTTTTTAATTTGTTTTGAAAGTACATTTTGTGATTTGAGTTTTTGTGCCTCTTCTTGAGTCTTTTTACTAATTATTTCCTGTTCTTTTGAAATATTATTAATTAATTCCAATCTCTGTTCTTTAGCCTTTATCAAATCTTGTTCTTGAGTTTTGACTAGTTTTTTTAATTTTTCAGAATCTGTGAGTTTTTTCTTTTCTTCATTAATTTGAGATACGATATTATCATAATCTTGTTTTGCACCATCCAAATCATTTTGTTTTGATTTAATCTCTTGTGCAACTTTTGCTTGGGAAATTAATTGTGTTTTTTGTTCTTCAGTCATTTTTGACAACAAAGTTTGTTCAGTTTGGATTTGTTTCTCTATTTTTTCTTGTTCTAATTGTGCCTGTACCAACTGTCTTTTTTGTTTTGGCAAGTCTTTATTGATTTTAGATTTTTCTGAATCTATTTTTTTAAGAACAAGAGTTCTTTCTTTTTTTATTTTTGCAAGTTCTTCTTTTTGTTGTATGATATCAGTAGAAAGTTTTGTCTGAGTTTCAATTTGTAAACGTTCATTGTTTATTTGAGATTCAAGGGAACTTTTTTCTGAAGAAACTTTTTGTTCATATTGCTTTCTATGAGATATTAATTCTGATAACTTGAGACGATTAACATCTAATTCATCTGAAATTTTTTGTTGTTGTTTGATTTTTTCTTCTTCAGTTTCAATGTTTTTTTCAATATTTTTTAAATTATCAGAGTCATCAGCATTCCAATCCTTGGGCATAGTTCCGTTAATTTTTGTGGCAGGTGTTGGTTTAGTTGGAGTAATTTTTTGTGGGATAGGTTTACTTTCAATAACTGTCTGTGTGGGAGGTGTTGTTTTTTGAGAATTAGAATCAAGTGGAGGTACATCAGATACAGAGTGAGATAATTTTATTTCAAGATATTCTACATCTGAATGATAAAGTGGTTTATTGTCTTTAATCATATCAGAGATGTGTTGTAAACGTCCAGGATCTCCTTGTCCATTATCAATTAAGATGTTAATTTTTGGAATAAGATCAATGCCTTCAATAAATTCATCTTCAACTTCAAATGAGGAATTTAATTTATTTTCCAAGTAAATTTGATCAGTGTGATACAGAGGTTTTTTATTTTTCAAATATTCTAAAATATGATATAATCTACCAGCATCACCATTTCCCGAATCAATTAATTGATTAATTTTTTCAATAGTTTGCCCAAGTGATAGTGATTCTAATTCTGACATGCCTTTACCGTTTTCATTTGAACATAGTAAAAATAACTTTTTAAAATTATCAATTGTGCCTAAATTATTTTTGATTTAGCCAAGAAAAATTAAGCATATTTTATTATAAATCAGATTCAAAAACAAAAAGCATGAAAACAGGCATGCCAGTGATTATTGTAGGAATGGTCATGTTTGGGATGGGGTTGGTATTGTTTTATTCAATTGGATTAGGGCAGACAGATCCTGTTTTGAGAGGTATCAAAAATATTGGGGGCACATTTGTCGGTCTTAGTGGAATGGGTGTGACATTGGCAGGGATTTTACTATACTTGATTAATAGAAATGAACAACCAATACAAGAAAATTTTGATCCAAATATCTAACAAAATATAATTTTAAAAATAAAATTTAGACCATAATTTGAGATAATTCAAAATGATGAGTAACTAAATTATAATAACAAAAATTAGTCAAACCAAGAAATGTCTGAAAAAGTTTGGTTAGGTGCAATTTATCTAAAAGATGAGGGAGGATATGAAATTATTTTAAAATCACTTAATCATTATAAAAAAAGATTAAGGAGTATTGGAGATAGTCCAGAATTAAAAGAAGCAGCTGCAATGTTTGCACCTCTACTAATACAACAAGCAATGAAAGCACATCCCAAAGTCATTGAATTAATTCAAAAAATACAAACAAGCATTGATGATATTCAAAAAGTTAACAGTCTAAAAGAAGACATACCATTGATTGAAAAAGCACTATTATGCTATGAATCAGATATTAACAAATTACGAGATACAGGTCATGAATATTTTTTGAAACTAATTGAAAATATTGAAGAAGCATCAAAAGATCTAGACATAATCAAAATTGCATTAGATAAAATTAAACAGTTTTCAGAATAATCTCAAAGTCCTTGCAAATACCAATCAAAGTATGGAAGTAATGTAAGGGATTGTTTCTTTCTTTCTGATTCTTCTGAAATGTCTTTTATTTTTTGAATTTTACCTTTAAGATACTCTAATGTTAATTCACTTCTAAATTGAGGCTGAATTTGCTCAATTATCTCAAGAATTTGCTCAGATGGTGCAGCATTAACATCATTTCTAATTTGTTTTATTTTTTCTTCTAAAGACATGATGCTAATCAAAAATTCCCCATTATAATACTATGAAATTATACAACATCATTATAATACTATGAAATTATACAACATCATCATTATCCCAAGTAAGACGGAATCTACCAGTTACTCGAAACATGTTTAATTTTCCATTATTTTTAAAATGTAATTTGTGTGATTTATGAGATGTATCCTCAATTTCTAAAATCACATCATCTTTGATTGTTTGAAAAATTATAGGATTGTTTGATGTTTGGGTCCACTCGTTTTCATCAAAATCCATGTGAACAGTAGTGTAAAGTAATCCCATTAATCTAGATAAAATATACCTGAATAAATAACTAGGTGATTATACAGTATTGGAATTTTGAGGTAACAAAACACCAAGATAACTTACAATAGATGGATAAACTATTTCAGAGTCTTTATCATTTCTAATTATTTCAATTACTTTGTGAACTAATTGTTGTATCATTAAATGCTCATCCCGATAAAGAGTTTTTTTTGGATCTTTTACAGAGTCAAGTACAGTGAATCCATTATCAGTTTGGAGTAAATTTTGTAACAATGTATTTGCAACAATTATTTTTTCATCAATATCTTTATGAGAAAAATCCTCATCTAGTCGTTTGATTTTTAATTTTAAATCATGAAAAAATGTATTTGTGGTTTGTTCAATATGTTGATATGATTTATGTTCATAATTTTCAGATAAGACATAAAATTTCATATTTCCCTTACTAATTACAGAAATTGACTGTTTTTCAAGTAATGAATCTCTAGTTTTTTCAAAAGTAGTTTTTGCCATAAATTCTGGAACAATTAATTTTAACAATGCATTGTGATGTAATTCTGAATTATTGTTAATAATCTCCAGCACAATTCTTTCACGCTCATACATTTGATGATTAGGCTCATGTTGACTCATTTTTACTAGGTCGACCTATACTATACAGGTCATCTATTAATTATTTTTGGTAATAAGGTATGAATTCTTAGGCATAAGATCGATAGGGGTTTATCAAAAAATAATTTTTTTTGACTCTATTTTTTTTAATTAAAATTTCAAAGTGAATCTTGAGAGGAAATGATAGTAGTATCAAAACAGTATTCAAAAGAATTACAAGATAAAGTCAACAAAGCTTGTAAAAGTGATTTAGGACATACACAGAGATTTTGTTTAGAATAAACAAATAAGATTTCAAAATTTATTTTATTATTTTTAAGAATCAGAAAAATTATTCTTTATCAATAAATTCGCCAACACCAGGTGGGTCAGGAGCAAGACCTTTTCGCTTTCTAATGTCTGCTACTGCTGTTGCTAACATTGATTTTGGAACTTCAGTCCATTCTTTAAAGGATGTATTCCATGTTGCACGACCTGCAGTTTGACCTCTCATGGCTTCAGATAAAGTGAAAGTTTCTGAAGCTGGAATTTCACCAACAACAATACTTGATGCACCTTTTTGTTGCATGTCAAGTACTTTACCACGTTTACCAGAAAGAATAGTTGCAACGTTTCCAACCAAATCAGTTGGTACACGAACTTCAATTGCCAATGTTGGCTCCAATACTGCAGTTCCAGCAGTGAGTAATGCACCCATACATGCACGACGGGATGCAGGTCCTAATTGAGACAAACCTCTGTGTGCAGTATCCTCGTGAGGAACAAAGTGAGTAAAGGTAAATTTACAATCCCTCATTTGTTCTCTACAAAGAGGACCTTCTTTCATCACATCATCAAATCCAGAATTTATAGAATCAGTAGACTCTTGAACAAATTGTACACCTTTAGTTCCATTAATCAAAACATTTCCACGAGAATCAAGTCTCATAACTCTCTTAATTGTATCAGTGTCCCATCCAGCACCTTTCAACAAGTCTGCAACAACTTTCTTGTCTTTCATATCACTAATTTCACCAGTTCTAAGCATGTGTGCAATTTCAGGCTCTAGTGGTTCTACTTTAAGGAAAATCTTATTGTGTCTGTTTGGAGATTTTGCCATGATTGGTTCACAGCCACCCTTTACAGTTTCTCTATAGTTAATCAAAGGCTCAGATGTAATAATCTCACATTTTGCATCTTGGATTCTATGCACTGCAACATCCAAGTGAAGTACACCCATTCCAGCAACAATTGTTTCACCACTTTCCTCATCGATTTTTACAACCAAATTAGGATCTTCAATGGTTAATTGTTTTAGAATATCTACAAGTTTAGGTAAATCTTTAGGATGTTTTGGTTCAATTGCAATTTGAACAACAGGTTCTGAAACATATTTGACACCTTCAAACATTGGAATTCCTTTTACAGATGATAATGTGTTTCCTGCTCTACATTCAGTTAATCCTAATAATGCGGGAATATTTCCTGCTCCTAATTCTCCAACTTGTTCTCTTTGGTTACCCATAAAGAAATTAACAGATTGGACTCTTCCTTCTCTTTTCTCATCAATAATGTGCAATGTTTGACCATCTTTGATAGTTCCAGAGAATAGTCTTCCAATTGCAACGGGACCAGCTGCAGGATCTAATACCATATTTACAACCATCATAATTGTTGGACCATCATCTTTACCAGCAAGCAAAGCTTTACCGACATCTGATTCTAAATCACCTTTCCAAATTTGTGGAATTCTGTATTTGATTGCATCTTCAGGTGCAGGATGATGTTTTACTACCATTCCAAGTACTGCGTCAGCTAGTGGTGCTTTTTCTACAAGTGCTGCAACATTTTCATCAGTATATGCATCAATAACATCTTTGAATGTAATTCCTCTTTCTTTCATTAAATCGGTGTTAATTGCCCATCTATCTTTTGCAGAACCAAATGTTACACTAGCATCTTGGATAGATACTTTCCATTTTTCTTTATACTCTGGTTCAGCATAAGTGTCAACTAGTTGATTGAAATTTGAAACAACTTCTGCTAATTGGGCTTGCATTTTTTCAGGGGTTAATCTTAATTCTTTAATGAGTCGGTCCACTTTGTTGATAAATAATACAGGTTTTACTCTCTCTTCAAGTGCCATTCTAGTTACAGTTTCTGTTTGAGTCATGATACCTTCTACTGCATCACACACAACAACTGCACCATCAATTGCCCTAAGACTTCGAATTACCCTTCCACTGAAATCAACGTGTCCAGGAGTATCAATCATGTTAATGACGTATTCTTGATCTTTTTGAGAAAAGAGCAATGTTACGTTTGCTTGGTAAATTGTAATTCCTCTTTCTTGCTCTTCTTTATCAAAGTCCATTGCAAGTGCTTTTCCAGCAGCTGAGGGGGCAATAATTCCAGAGTATGCCAAAAGGCTGTCACTCATTGTTGTTTTTCCATGGTCAACGTGTGCAATTACACCAAAGTTACGAATATTTTGTTTATTCTTGATAATTTTCATAACCTCTGAAGTTGACTTGAATTTTGCCATATTCGCAAAACCCAGTATTGAGCTATTAAATCTTAGCCTTGAAAAAAGATCAAAAGATCATTTGGTTACAGATATTTTGAATATTTTTTTTAGAATACAAAATGAGAATTTTTGAAACATGTTAGAAAAATGACTCAGGTCAGGTTTTGATTTTTATTACGATTATCAAGGAATGTGATTATGGAAATTTCTGTAGGACATACTCCTGATTCAGATGACGCATTCATGTTTTATGGAATGTTTACAGACAAAGTCCCATCACCTGATTTTAAAGTAAATCATGTGATTGAAGATATTGAGAAATTAAATCTCAAAGCAACAGATCCAGAATTAGATGTAACTGCAGTATCAGTGCATGCTTGTGCATACATTCCAGGATATACAATCTTGAGAAGTGGGGGTAGTTTTGGTATAGGATACGGTCCAATAGTTACAGCAAAAAAACAAATGACAATTGATGAAATTAAAAAATGTAAAATAGCAATTCCAGGAAAAATGACTTCAGCATTTTTGTTACTCCAATTAATGATAGGTAAATTTGATTATGTTGAGATGAATTTTAGTGATATTCCAGAGGCAGTAAAATCAGGCAAAGTGGATGTAGGATTAGTAATCCATGAAACTCAATTATCATATGAACAAGAAGGAAATGTAAAAATTTTAGATGTTGGGGAATGGTGGGATAAAACTACAAACGGTTTACCAGTACCATTAGGAATCAATGTAATGAAAACAGACTTGGGAATGGAAACCATATGCAAATTTGATAAATATCTTCAAGCATCTATTGAATTTGGTTTAGAGCATTTAGAAGATGCATTAGAATATGCAATGCAGTATTCTAGAGGAAAATCACCAGAATTGATTGAAAAATTTGTTAAAATGTATGTAAACAAAGTTACCGTAAATATGGGAGACCCAGGCGAGGAGTCAATTAGAAGATTGTTTAAAATGGCAAAAGAGAAAGGACTTGTTCCAGACTTTGAAATCAGTATTGCCACCAAGTAATTATAGAACAAAAAAAAATTACAAACAATGGGTGACGGAATTGGAGGACCAGTGATGGGGATTTTAACAAATAATGCATTTGAATTACTTGTAAGTCATTTTAGAAAAGACAACAAAGATGAATACGGAAAAACAGAGAAAATAATCATTGCAAAAATTGACAATCCTGAAGAACCACAATACAACGATACGACACAAGAGGATTTAGAGAGGGCACTAAAAGGGAAATTTGTTTCATGTAATGTTCAGTATAGAGACACAAAAACTGATGCGCTAGTTTGTAATGTCTTTGTTCAAAAACCACCTGAAGAATTTGAGTAATCAAAATTCCAAAGACTGGAAATTATGAAGAATTCGACATAAGATTATTAAAAAATAATCAAGATCTAGGCAGAAAAAGGGTCAGTTTTCAATGTTACAAAAGATCAATTATTTATTGCATAATGCAGTAAATCTCCGAGGGACGTTGGGGCGTATAGCATTAATTACATTATTGGTACTTGTAGGTACAATTCCATTATCAGGAGTTACTCAAAGTTTTGCTGCAGAACCTGAAGTTCCAGATTGGGTAAAAACAACATTGGCACTTTGGTCAAATGGAGAATTAGTAATGAAGAATTTGTAACTGCAATTGATTATCTGGCAGAAAAAGGAATTGTGACAGTATCAACAATTAATGAAAAAGAAAATCAAAGACAAATGGAATACCTCAAAGCAAAAAGCGAGGTATTCAAAGAAGAGACAAAAGAGTTACGTGAAGAAAATGAGGAATATAGAATATTACTCAAAAGTCAAGAACTCAACAGATCAAACCAATATCCAACATCAATGTCAAGTATTTTTGATGAATATCAAGCATTACAAAAAGAAGTTAAAAAATTAAAAGACACAAATAAAAAAATGTCAGAAAACATCAATGATTGGGTTAGTAATTTTCCTACACCAGAAGAAACAACATCATTGAATGTAAATAATGATGAGGTGTTTCAAGCTAGAGCAGATCAAATCAATGAGTTAAATAATTTAAAAGTAGAAAATAAGAAATTTGAAGATAAAATTGACAAACTAGAACAAAGTACACAAACATATCAAGACAATATTGAATTATTAAAATTAGAAAATCAAAATAAAAAGCAACTAATCACAGCACTAAAAGAAAGAAATCAAGAAAATAGAGATAATGCAAATCAGCTTATTCAAAGCGAAGAAGCATTTGAATCAACAATTGTAAAATTAAGAAATGAAAGCTTTATTCAAAAACAAAAAATGATTGAATATGAAAATCAGATAAAGTCATTTAATGAAAGTTTTGAAAAAATGGATTCAGAACAACTTCAAAAAGGTAAAAAAATCACTAATCTAGAAAATATCAATAACAAAAATTCAAACACAATAAATCAACTTGAGGTGTTAAGTGAAGAGCAAAAAAAAGAAATCACACTAGTTACAAATGATCTGATTGAAACAAACAAAATCGTAGGCGTGTTATCAGAGCAAATTCAAGAGTACGAACTTACAGTCAAATCCCTTAATGGAGAATCAAAATCACTTCAAAACAAAATCAAAGGGTATGAAGCAGAAAATTCCAATTACAGAGATAAAATCTCACAATTAGAGTTAGAAAACAAAGAACAAAGAAGTACGTTAATGGGCATAATGGATGAAACACAGGAATCAAATGAATTTGCATCAATTTTAAATTCAAAATTAACTGGCATTCAAGAAATTATGAGTAATTTAGAAGATGAAAATACCCAATACAAATCAATTATCAGAGATTTGGAAAATGAATCAATTGAAAAAAATACATCACTCATGTCTATGAAAAATAATATTGATGAGTTAAATGAAATAGTTTCAAAATTAAATTCAAAAATTTCTAGTCATGAAAATGTAATTAAAATTTTAGAAAATGAAAACAGTGTATTCCAAAATGAGATGATATCTACAAGTGAAAAAGATACATCAAACTATGAGACATTAGTAAGACAATTACAGGGAGAAAATAATGAACAATTAAAAGAAATCACATTGATGAAGATAAAATCAGATGAATTAATCAATTCATTAAATTCCAAAGTTATAACATATCAAGGTGAAATTAAAACATTCAAGCAAGAAAATTCACAATACCAAAATACAATATCAACTCTAAAAATACAAAATGATAATCAACATAATTCATTGGGAGTTACAATTAACCAAAATGATGACATGGTAAAATTACTAAATGATGAAAATCAAAAACACCAAGATGTAATTAATGAATTACAAAATGAAAACAAAATTTTAGAAAAGAAAGCAAGTGTTGCAACAAATGAAAATGATGACAATATAATTTTGATGTCTGAAATTGAATCAGAAAACAAACAGATGTTAAAACAAATTGAATTACTAAATGATGAAATCAATTCAAAGCATACTCAAATTGAGAATCTAAGAAATGCAGAATCAGAAAATGAAAAAATATCACAAATTCAGGTACAAAAACCTCAAATTACAACACAAAATGATGAGGGTCATTCAACACAAAATGACGTACTCTTAGTAGAATTGAATTATCTTAAAGCAAAAGGATTGGTAAATGATGATGAAATTGAAACCCTAAGAGCAGAAAATGAAGAATATAGAATTTTACTAAATCTCTTAAAGAAAGGACAAGACTCTACAATTGGAATTGAGCAAGCAAATTATGATTCTGTAAATAATGAAGGTCAAGGAGTTGTAATGTACAAAACTACACAAAAACAAAAAGAACTTCCAAGTGACTGGATTGCAAAAGTTGACACTTCAAAAAAATATTCGATATATATTGAAAAAACACCAAACTGGTCTGCAGACATGTCATCCCAAGTATTTGATGCTTTAGAGTATTGGGAAAATACAGCTAATGTTGAATTTGAAATAACAAATGCACCATCATTTGGAGTAATTTCAATTGGATGGGAAAAGGAATTAAAAAATGGTTATGACGGATATGTTCTTGGACAGACAGAAGTCTCAATTGGTTTAGGTAGTAGTGACTGTGATGATTCATGGAGACCATACAGTTCAAACTCGATTAAAAATATTTTGATTCATGAATTGGGACATACTGTAGCACTAGAACATGCAGTTAGCAAATCAAATATCATGTATCCAATGATTCATGATGCAAAATTTGCAGCAATTGATGAAACAATTTCCATATCACAAGGAAGTTCTGTATTTGTCAAAGGATGTTCATTTAGTGCAGACCCGTCATACAATTACAAAGTAAATGTCAAAGATTCAAAGAAAGTAGATATTTTCTTTATTCCATCAATTGAAGAAAAATACAAAGTAGACACAGGAAAAGAATTCAATTATTATTCAGACATTAATTGTATAGGATTAGATAAATCATCAAAATCAGGAATGTGTAAAGTTGCAGATTCAGCAGGCATGTTAATTATTAATCCAGATAACAAAAATTCAATTTCATTAGATATACACCTAGAAGAACAATAAATTTTGAAAATATCTACTCATTTTGATACCTAATATAGGATGATACAAAATTAATTCCAGTTTGGTTTTAGTAGACAAGAGAATTCTCAGTGGAGGAGTTACACTACTAGTAGTAGGCATAGTTATTGCATTTTACTCAAATTCATCTATTCCTGCAGGACACTCAGAGATGACAGATGAGGAGGTAATTGATTTACTTACTGCAGAACAGGAGATCAAAGATTCAAACACACTCTCAGGGATTTTAATGGCAGTTGGATTTTTGTTGATTTTGATTAGTTTTGGAGCAAGAAGGAAAAAAGACAGTGTAAAAAGAAAAGAAAAAAAGCCTGCAGAATAATTCAAAGTTTTTAATCCCAAAATATTTTAAAAAAACAGTGATTCAAGCAGAAATTAGTATCTATCCAATTGCAACTAGAACTACTAGTGCCAGTTTTTACATTGCAAAAGCAATTGAGTCCATCAAAAATATGGATAATATCAGATATGAGATAAATTCCATGGGGACGGTACTTGAATCAGATAGTATTGATGTAATTTATGATGCATCAAAAAAAATGATGGAGACAGTTCACAATCTAGGGATAACAAGAGTTGAGGTAATACTCAAAATAGATTCAAGAAATGACAAACAAGTAAAAATGGAAGAAAAAATTGAATCAATTAAAAAACAAATAGATTAGAATTTCTTTAAAATTTCAAAATGAGTACTACGTTGTGCAGGAGTACGACCAATTTCTTTTACCATAGTTGCCAATTCATCAACAGATGAAGCAGTTTCTTTTCCTGCAGCTTTGTATATTTCCTCAGAGAATGCAGTGCCAACTAAATCACTACCGCCATTAGAAAGTGCCACTTGAGCTAATTTCTTTCCATATGCAACCCAATAAACTGAAATGTTATTGAGAACATTTGCAAGCATCAATCTTGATAATGCAATTATTTTCAAATCATATACGGATGAACATTCATGAGTTACCAAATTAGTTTGTTCCAATTCAGTATTATCTAAACTAAATTTCAAAGGAATCAAAGTTAAGAGACCACCAGTTTTCTTTTGCAAATCTCGGATTTTTATTAAATGATCAATAATATGTTCAGGTTTTTCAATATGGCCATAAAGCATAGTCACATTGCTCTTTATTCCCATAGTGTGTGCCTCCTCAATGACATCAATCCATTCTTGTCCAGTGCATTTACCTCGGACTATTTTATTTCTAATCTCAGGATGAAATAGTTCTGCACCACCACCTGGCATTGAATCAAGACCAGCATCTTTTAATCGAGATAAAATTTCTTTAGTAGAATTTTTTGTAAGTTTTGATAAAAAGTAAATTTCAGCTGCAGTTAATGCTTTGATGTTTAATTGAGGATGACTTTTTTTTATGGTCCTCATCATGTCTTCGTAATACTCTAATGGTAAGTTTGGGTGAAATCCTCCAACAATATGCACTTCTGTTGCACCCATCTGTTTTGCAATCCCAACGCGTTGTTCAATTTCTTTAGGAGTTAAAGTATAAGCATCATCTGCACCATCTTTTCTATAAAATGCACACATCTGACAACTTGCAGCACAGACATTTGTGTAATTCATGTAGTATGATGCTGCAAAAGTTACAGTGCTTCCAACTAATTTTTTTCTAGTGGCATCTGCAACTGCCCCAAGTAGATGTAAATTGTCATAATTCATCAATTCCATTCCGTCATTGTAGGATAGTTCTTCACCAGATAATGCGCGATCTAGTGCTTTAGAGTCACCAGCCAATTGTTCTAGCATGATAGAATTTTTCTGTATCATGATATATTCCTTATAGTCTCAAGAATTAAGTAGCTAATCACACTAGTCTTAACATGGTACTTCCATTAGTTGATGAGCATAAACCAAAATGCTACTTGTGCCATGAAGGGTTTGAAAATATTGAAAAACTCAAAGAACACCACAATTCTGCACACAAAGAATTTTTTGAATCACATGAGAAACAAGATAAAAAAGAGCCGGCACCAGGCGATGTCACTGTGTTTTAGATTTTTGACTCTTTATTGATTTTAGTAAATCTTGTGCAAGTTCCTTTGAGATATTTGCCAAATCATAATGCTCATCAATAGATAGTGCTTTTTTGAAATGCTTTATTGCATCTGAGAGTTTCCCCATCTCACCTAAAGAAAGACCCTTGTATGCCAAAGCCATCGCAGATTTTTTGTCAATTTTCAAAACATCATCATAGCATTCTATTGCTTTAGAATATTTTTGCTCAGAATGCAAGGTAGCACCTTTGTTTAGTAATGCATCAATGTTTTCAGGAGAAATCGATAATGCCTTGTCAAATGAACGAATTGCAAGTTTCAACCTTCCCATATTTTGTAAAGTTGCACCCTTGTCAACGTAGATGTTACTATTGGTAGGATCTATTTTTAACGCAGAATCATATAATTTTAAAGCATCATCAAAATTTCCATCCTCAACATTTTCATAAGCTTCTGATAACATCATGTTTATTTTACTAGTCACAGTATCAGATAATATTTTGTTAATAATATAGATTGACAATAGGTAAAGAATTAATCAAGATGCAAATTTGTCTCGAGGTTCAATTTCTAAGGATTTGTTAAAACATTCCATAGCTTCCTCATATCGCCCTAAACTTCTCAGGGCAACTCCCTTGTTATTCCAAAGATCAGGATTGTTTTGATTCAACAATAATGCTTGCTCAAAAAAAGCCAGCGCATCTTCAAATTTTGAGTCTTTCAAAAGAGAATTACCTTTTTGAGTTAATTCTAAAATTTTATCCACATTTAGTAAAAAACAACATATGTAATAAATTTGAAAAAATCAAATTAAAACTAATGAAATTATTAAACAAATGTACAAAAATATACTGAAAATTTAAATAAATTTTCTAATATTATAGTATACAGTCATGGATGAAACAGATGAGAAAATACTCAAAAACTTGATGATGGATGCAAGATTGTCAGCAAGACAACTTGCCCTGAAATTAGGAATGTCCACAGTAACTGTCCTATCAAGAATAAAAAAACTAGAAAAACAAAAAATCATTCATGGATATACTGCAATTATTGATCATGAAAAATTAGGATATTCCCTAACTGCAATTATTGAAATTATTGCCAAAAATGACAAAATTGTAGACATTGAAGAGGAGATATCTAAATTTGAAAATGTGTGTGGAGTGTATGATATTACAGGCTCAACAGATACACTAGTTATTGCAAAATTCAAAGAAAGAAACGAATTAAGTAAGTTTGTAAAGGAATTAGCATCCATTTCTAATGTGGAAAATACAATAACTCATGTAGTTCTAAATACTACAAAAGAAGATTTTAGATTATCATAGGAAATTAAAATGAAAAAGATTACAATTTTTACAATTTCACTACTAGTATTTGGAGTAGTAAATATCGCATATGCAGAAAAAAATGGATTAAACATGGATTTGATAGTAAGTGATGAAGAAAAAATTATTTTATTTGCAGGCTTTTCTATTGGAGTAATTGGTATTTTTTTATTTTTGGCAAGAGACATTATTTTACGAAGAAAAACATCATACGATAAAGAAGAGTTAGAATCAAAAAAAGAAAAAACATATGAAAAATATCATTCAGATTGGGGAGATGATTATGAGGAGTTGGGACAAAGAAAAAATACAAAAGAGGACAAGGAGTTTCAAGATGCCATATCAAATGATGATCTTCCAAATTATTATCAAATTTTAGGGATTTCAAAGGATTCATCTCAAGAAGAAATAAAAACAAAGTTCAGGGAACTAGCAAAAAAAACACATCCAGATAAAACTAAAAAAAATTCTGAAGAGGAAATGGCAGAACTAAACAAAGCATATGAAGTTCTCTCAGATATAGAAAAAAGGGAAACTTATGACAAATATCTCAAAGTAGATTAAACTGATTCTAGTTTCACAACAATCATACTTAGTTCAATTGAATTTGGAGTCTGAACACTGTTTGTAAGATTTGTAAATATTTCAAGAAAAATAGAATTAATTTTAGTTGTGATTTTTAATTCTCCAAATTCAGTATTTGGGCCAAGCATTTTCTTTGTCAAAAAAGGAATCACAGATAGATCACTTATCACGCCAGTCATCTTGTATGCAAATTTATCTGAAAAATATACACCTCCACGAGTTGTAGGCTCATTTACGGGGGTTGGGGAGTGAGAGACATCAACGTTAGTCATTTGGAAGGTTTTGTTGTTTATGTGAAGAAGATAATCAGAGGATTCTTCTGTAAGTGAAGTCATTAAAGTTGACAGCAATTTAGTATCAATAGACATTGAAAAAATCAAAATTGTAATTCTATTGAATCTTTCTAAGAACAGCCTTAGAGACAATAATCTAATCTGAAAAAAAGAGATCATCTTTAAAAACACTAATTTGAATAAAATGTCATTGCAGAAATTTGCAAATAAACATCCAATGAGGGATAAAATCCTCAGCATTATGGTTGAAAATGAATTAACAGATGATTGTTTTGTAGAGATGTTAGATTATACTATTGATTTGTTTGAAAGTCAAGGTTTGGGTAGTGATTATTATGGATATCACAACATCAACCACGAATTAGAAGTAACATATGTTTCACTTTTAGCTGCAAAACAAGAAAATGTAATTCTGAGTCAAAAAGATATTAGATATCTCTATGTTGCAGCCTTGTTTCATGATTTTGATCCTCAAAAAAGTGTAGATAAACCTCATGAAGAAAGCGTTTTAAAATTTATTTCGTTAGATAAAAAATTACAAGAATTAATCAAGATTGCAGATGTGGATTTAGAAATAATCAAAGTTTTAATTTTAAGAACCACCTATCCATGGATTGGAGATTTAAAGAAAAATGCAGAAACACAGATAGAAGAATGTTTTCAAAATTCAGATTTAACAAGAAATGATAAACCATTACAAGAACACATCATGCAAATTGGAGAATATCTATCAGTAGTAGATAGAATTAGCGGATATACCTTAGGTGATTTTAGTAAAGCAATGGAGATGGCAAAAATGAATGCCCATGCTTTAGCTTGGAGACCATCATTAATTGTTAGAAGTTCAGTAGCATATTTTGAAGAATTACTAAACAAAGAAACAGAAATGGTAAAAGGAGTTTTAAAAGTTCTTTCAAACGAAATGAGGAAAAACTTTTTTGATACAGTATTATCGTTTATGAAAATCAGACAGCAGGAAATTTCGATTCAAGCAGATTATTCATATCAAAATCTAAAGCTGGTCCCAACAATAGAGTGTATGTCAACTAGAAAAGATCCAAATTTCATAAAAGAGTTGTATGAAATATTTCTAGAATTACCAAGACCCCTACAATTTTCAAAAGAAAATTTTGAAGATACAGTAAAAAATCCAGAAATCATTCTCAATACACTTAGAATAAATGACAAAAACGGTGAAATTGTCGGATTTGCAAAGGGAGGAGTACTAGAAAGTTATAGTTTACGTGAAGAAATTAGAGATGAAAATTATGGGTTGGGAAATACAATATTTCTTGAACCAATTGCAGTAAAAATGGGTTATTGGGGCCTTAAAGGGGGCAGTGAAATGAGGCATATGTTTATCATGCAATCTCATTCTATGAAATACAAATTCTTAACGAGTTTTGCATTAAGAGATGTAATTCAAGCAAGAATTGAAAAAGAACGTGCAGAATTTGTAGAGCAATTTGATCCAGAAAGATGGGATTACTATAGAATACAGATTTAGAAAAATTCTAAAGAAATTTGAGCCAAGATCAAAAAATCCAATGCAGAAACGCTTTATTACAAAAAAATTGTCCAAAAATCGTTGTCAATTACAGGTTTGGGAATAGTAGCGATATTGATAATATCGTTTAGTTTCATGCCAGCTTTTGCATTAACTGAAAATCAAAGAGCATCAATTGATAGACCTAGATTAGAAAATGCCTTTGGCTCACCCATTATAGATAATCTAAATGTAAATCAACAAATCCAAATTTCAGCAGACATTACAAATCATCAAAATAAATCTCAAACATTTGTGTATCTAGTTCAAATAAAAAATGAATCAGGTTTTGTGGTATCTTTAGGATGGATAAGTGGACAACTAACACCAGATCAAAAACTAAATCCATCATTATCATGGACTCCAGATAAATCAGGAGAATTTAATGCAGAAATTTTTGTCTGGGAAGGTTTGAGTAATCATAGTGCATTATCAGAGTTTACAACATTGCAAATCAATGTGAGTTAATTTCAGATCAAATTTTATTTTCAAAATTGATCAGTTATTTAAAAAATGCGAATAATTTATTCCTAAAAATAGGCCATTACGAAAAATATGGTTGTAAAACATAAAAATTGGGATCGGAGATTTGCCACTTGGTGAAAAAAGTTCAACAAGTTCTCGCTAATAGAACATGAGCCTAAGAAAGTTATGACAATAGGATATTGTGTTAAGTGTCGTGACAAACGAGAAATCGGCGGCCCTAAACCATACACCATGAAAAATGGTAAACCTGCAATCAAAGGCACATGCCCAACATGCAGTACAGCCATTTTCAGAATTGGTAGAGGATAATACTCTCAACTGAGATTTTATTTTCACCGTTCATCGGGGAATTCGTTCCAAAACATTCGTTTTGGAATTGGATCTTTTTCTAATTTTAATATCAAATAATTTTAAAATGAAATAAAAAATCTACATTAATCGTTTGTAGATTTCTTTGAATTCTAATGACAGATTGTATGACAGATTCAACAAATGCATTAATTGATTCATAGATGTTTTATCTCGTCCCAACTGTCTCAAAATAGTCAATGCCTTTTGCGATGAATGTACAGATAGAGGCTCCTGGCCAGACCAAGTCTTAAAAGCATCATCTACATCCAAACTGAAATTTAAAACAAATTCTTTCCAGTTGGGTACTGCATTTTCTGCTTTTCCAGGTAACAATATTTGAGATAGTTCACGGAATTCATTTTTTCTATCAATGTACAACATATCAAGAGCTTGACTGGTTTTTTCTTCGCTATATTCTTCTGAATTTAGCATATACATTCCTGAAGTACTCATATCATATGTTACTCATGCATCAAAGATAAGTCAGGTAGTTGGTTTTCTGAAAATGTGTTAAAAAAAAATCACAAAAATTAACAGATGTTAAGAATTAAAAATAAGAAAAAAGAGGTTGTGAACTTATTGGAATGGGTCAATAAATGGACAGTTAACAATATGATCACTATCCATTGGACGGGCAATACCAATGTCAATCAAACCAGCTTCCCTGTATGCATTCATGTCATCAATGGTTTCTAGTAATTGTGCATTTTCAGGACTATCCCAACCAATCATAAAGATTCTCCACATTGGAGAATAATTTGCATCACCAGGAGCTCCTGCTGCAATTCCAGGTTGAAATCCTAATGGACCAATACCTGTTAAACCATTTTTGAACTGATACAAGTCTACTGCTGCTGAATTTGCAATCAAGCTTGCAGATGTTGGTGAACTTACAACACCCATCATTCCGGCAGGGCCACTTGGAGTAGCATCTGTTACAATGTAATAGATAGTTCTACCATCAGGACCCCATCCACGATGAGCTATGAAAGTTACATTCATCTCTTCTGTATCGATATCAAGAACTTGACCTCCACCATAAGGAGTAACATCAGTTAAGATTTTGTCTTCCTTAACCATCATCTGACCTTCTGGCCAAACAATTTGTGGCATGTTCAAAACTACATCAATTTCTGTTAATGTAATTTCATTATTCTCAGCTGCTTCCATAACCATTGCTTCTGAATCAAGTACACTTGGAGATGCACCTTCATTCCATGTTACGTGAACATGTGAGGTCAATGCACTATACACACCTGCTTGTGCAGGTGTACTAGTGAACACTTGACCTTGATATCCATGAATACCATTGCCTTCAATGCCATTGGTAAACAAGTATACTGTAGAAAGTGCTTCTTCAGGAGTGTTCTTTAACAAAGGAGCAAGTTCTACTTGCCATCCTTGTTGTGCAGTAATTACATCTGCATGTGTTGGATCACTAGAATCAGTAATGATGTAATAAACATCCTCACCGTCATAGTATCCTTGATGCATAGGAATTGTTGCTGGAACATTTGCTCTTGATAATCTAAGTACAGAACCCAAGTCAGCTTCAGTCAAATCTTCAGAATCTTCCATAGTTTCTCCCATGTGTTTTTCTTCCATGTGTTTTTCTTCCATGTGTTTTTCAACTGGAGCTACAGGAATGCTAGTACGACCTAGATCTGATTCCCAAGCGGCTTTGCCACCAGGATAATTAGAACATAGGTCTAATCCACAGATACCAGTACTAGAACCATATTGAGACGTTCCAGTACCTTGGCTTTTGAGAGCTTCAGCATCTGAGAAATAATCTGTTGTCATACCTGCTGTAAACAAGGGTAAAATTGCAAGAAGTGCAATGTATCTTAGACTCTTGTTCATATGTAGAAAATCTAATTTTACTTTAAAAGAATTTATCCAAATTATCCCGAAATTTCAGAGAATCGATTTTCAACATAATCCCAATTTACTACATTCCACCATGCATCAACATATTCAGGTCTTTTGTTTTGGTATTTCAAATAATAAGCATGTTCCCAAACATCCAAACCAAGCAAGGGAACTTTTTGTAGAGTCCAAGGGCTAGTTTGATTTTGAGTTGTAAGAATTTCTATTTTATTAAAAGTTCGATTAAACACTAACCAACACCACCCACTACCTTGAATGTTAACTGCTTTTTCTGAAAAGATTTTTTTAAAATTTTCAAAATCTTCAAAATAAACATCAATTGCATCTTCTAATTTCCCTTTTGGTACACCGCCACCGTCAGGATTCATAGTTTCCCAAAAAAGTTTATGATTCTCAAAGCCTCCACCAAAAAAATCAATTTTGTTTCTACTTGATTCAGGAATGGTTTGTAAATCAGATAAAATAGATGAAATGTATTGTGGATGAGATGCTCCGCCGATTTCTACAAGAGCGTTATTCAAACCATCAACGTATGATTGGTTGTGTTTTTGATGATGTATTTTCATTGTTTGTGTATCAATGAAGGGTTCTAGTTCATCATAACCATAGGACAACTTAGGAAGTTCGTATTGAACCATATGTTACAGACTAAAGAATCCACATATATTCTTCAAGTCAAAGTCGAAAAGAAGATAAATCTAAAGAAAATAAATTATCATATGAGGAAACTAGGCACAGTTGATTTAGAAATTTTGGAATTAGCAATTAATGAAAATGGTAAATTCAATGAAAATAGTTTAGAGAATTCAGAATTAAAAAGACTAGGAGTTGGAAAAATTTTAGATTCATTAGCTTCCCTAAAAGACAGAAAACTATTAGCACTAAATGATGACGGATCATTTTCCATCACAGATATTGCAAGAGAGATTCTTTGGAGTGATAGTGTCCCAACATGGGCAAAAATATTACGATTATTGCAAATTAAATCATGTACACTAGGACAAATTTGTAATATTTTAAAATCAACAAAAGAAGAAAATCTAGAGAGTTTAGAAAAATTAAGAAAAAATCAATTTGTATTAATGTCGCCACAAAGACAAGAAGAGAAAATCATCAAAGTGTATGACATACTTCCAGAAGGAGTAGAAAAAATAGATAAAACAGAACAAGAAGGTTTTGGAAATCAAATATTGGATAATCCAAAACCAGAAATCGAAATTACAAGTATGTTGGAGGAAATAATAAAAGAAATCAAGGATTCACAAATGGAGCAAATAAAAAAAGATACTATTTTAGAAAAAGTATCAAAAATCAAAGATAAATTAGAAATTTAATTTAAACATCTTTTCCAGTATCAATCCATTCCAATGCTCTAAGAACACCTTGATAGTATTTCATAGCATCCATAGAATCTGTTTTGACTAGTCTTTCTTCTATATTTTTTCGATATTCTTCAATTTCCTTTTTTGTTTTCATTTTTTCCACACAAACATATCATTAACAAATTTAAATTATTTTGAACGAATTTTATCTTGAATTTGAGCTAAAATCAATTCTGCTTTGTCTTTATTTTCATAAGTATCAACGGTATCATCCATTATGGCATCAATCTCATAACTCTTATCGACTAGGATATTTGCAACATGATCATCCAAAGTTCCTTGGCCAATCAAATAATATGCAAATACGGTATTTTTTTGACCAATTCTATGCAATCTATCTTCAGCTTGTCTATGAATTGCAGGGCTCCAATCAAGTTCAGCAAAAATAACATATTTTGCACGAGTAAGGTTAATTCCCACATTTCCTGCACGAATTCCTGCAATCATTAATTTTGACTCTCCTTTTTGAAATTTATCGATTTGATCTTGTCTTAATGTATCAGATTGTCCACCAATTATAGAAACAGGAGAAAATTCTTGAAGACTTTCGTGTAGTAATTTATGAATTACTTTATGGTGACAAAATACCACAACACTTTCTTCAATCTCCATAATATTTTTTACAAAATTAATAACGTGAGGTAATTTTGCGACACCTGCAATCTGTCTTTCACTTTGGATAGCCCTATGATAAGATGCAGATTTTGAGAATTCAGTCTCTGCAACTTTTTGTTCTTCTTCAAGTTTTTTCCAAATTTTATCTAATTCTTCTAGATAATAATCAGTGTCAGATGCAATTACTTCCTTATAACGAACTTTATCTTTGAGTTCTTTTAATACATCAGATTTTTTTCTCCTTAACATAACGTGTTTTTGTAATTCATTTCGAAGAGAAGTACGTTTGTTTTCTAAAACAATTGCTTTTCCCTTATCATTGACATAACAAAAGTACTCACAAAATTCCTTGAAACTACCCAACAATCCAGGTTTTAAAATATCTATAATAGGCCAAATTTCAGAACCACGATTATAGATTGGAGTTCCAGATAATCCAATTCGATATAAAACAGATGGTAAAGCAGCTAACTTTTTGACAGATTTGTATTTCTGAGTTGTCTTTGAACGTAGATTATGCACCTCATCACAAACTACAGTTTTAATCCCAACTTTAGATAAATCATCATATCTTTTGAAAAGTAATTCATAATTTATTACGTAAATATCAGATTTTGGAAGTTCTTTTGATTTACCGGTTCTAATCAAGGTAACACTAGGAGATAAAGAATCATTTATTCTGCCATTTCTACTTTTTTTCTTTAAGAATTTTTCAATCTCTCGTTGCCAATTTTGAAGTGTGACAAGAGGGGCAATTACAAGTAATGGGAATGTTTGTTTTTCAGTTGCAACATAAGATAATGTTTGAACAGTTTTTCCAAGACCCATTTCGTCTGCAAGTAATGCATTCCCAGAAGATTTTAAAAGAAAATCCAATCCTTCTTTTTGGAAATTCAAAAGTTTACCTCTGAATTGTTCACCAGATTTTGCTTTCTTTAGTTTATGTTTTATTGGAGGTAAAGCTGGTTTTGGAGCATATGTCTTTACAATTTTTCTTTGCCATACACTTTTAGATAATATTTCAAGAGGATAACGGTCTAAAATTAATTTAATTTGTTTTACACTTTCAATACTATCAGGAATAATAACTTCATGTTCATTTTCACCATACCATGCTTCTGGAACCAATCTTGAGATCAAATTTACAGCACGATCACCAGTTACTTTCCAGCTCCAGATTTTAGAATATTTATCAAGAACATATTCGAGTGTACCGATGTTTTCTAGGGATGTTTCCATAATTTGTCGTTTGAAAGTTTTTTTTACTTATGAATCTTCATATTTTCTACGATCATTAAAATAAAAATCAAAAATCTACAAGAATTAAAATAATACATTGTTTTTACATTATAGAAAAAAAATCACAGCACAATTTAGGCTCAAATTAATTTTCAAATAATCAAAAACAACAAATAATGAAATAATCTGAATGATAATCATGGCTGAAGACGGTTTTATGTGGATTTATCTAGTATTTTTCATGATTCCGCTAGCAAGAGTAATTCCAAGAATCATTAGAAAGTGGAAAAACAAGGACAATCCAATAAAAAATAATCAATTTGAAGAAAATTTCCAAAAAATGGAGCCAAGACAAGAAGTCTATGAGAACCCAAATTCATTTGAAAGTAAGGAATTTGAGAATATTGAGACCAAAGATGAGCCTCCACTATCAAATGAAATGAAGGTTTTAGGAGAAATTAACAGAGGAATCAAGGATTTCAACCACATCCAAAATAACCTGAAAATTGAGAATCAAGAATTAGAGAATATTTTAAAGAAATTTGAAGATGAGGGTCTGATGAGAGTTATTAACAAAAGTGGACTAACCGGAAATAAAATTGAATTATTTCCAACTGAGAAAGGATTTAAAAAATTCAACAGATAGATTTTTTAAAATAAAATTAATGAGAATTTCCTACAGGATGAGAAGGAGTGTTTTCATCGTGGCAATCACAAGAACAAAGATGAGTTTTATGATCATTCATACAATCAATACATTCAAAATGTTTTCTTGTTTCACAAGCTGCACAAATCATCTATTAAGTGATAAATCATAGATGAATTTGAATTTTTCTTAAATAATGAACAGATCAGTATCGAATTTCACTTCGACCAAGTAAATTTTCAGTAAGATCAACGTATCCTTGAGGATCTAATTCTTTTGCAAGTCCTTTATCAATATTTATCAAAAAAATTGAATGTAGATGAGCATTCAAAATATCATCATATTCAATAGGTGGATTTTTGTAATATCGATCACACAAGTCTTTGATTTTTTGAATATCTTCTTTTTTTCTTGCATTTGGAGGAAGTAAGAAAATGTTTGCAATAGGTAATAATCCAACTGCCGGAGTAGCCAGAGAAAATTTTGTACAATGTTTACTATATCGTGCAATTTTACTCATTATTCTTGCAGAAAAATAATCAATGGTATCCATTGCATGATCAGGAGGAGTAAATCCCGTTTCAATTTCAATTATGGTATTGCCACCCCCTTTTTTTCCAAATATATCACAGACTAAAATCTCAGAAACATCTTTTTCAACGTCTACAGCATAACCTCTGCTAATCAAATTAGTTGCACAAATCAATTCCAAGATAGAATGATTAATTTTCACTAAATTTTTTTTGTACATTTCAATTAATTGTTGACAAACATAATTCAGTTTAGAAACTTGATTTTTATCTAAATTTTTTGATAATTTTTTTGTCATTTCATCAACATCTTTTTGAAATTTTACCAAGTCCATAATTTTAGATTAAAGCGTTTTGAGGTTTAAGTGTAATCTAAAATAAAGTTCAGAGACCAAAAATCATCAAAATTGATCAAATTAAATTGAAAAAAAGTTAATTTTTATTCATACTTTATCATAACAACCTAAATCAAAAGACAAACTGTGTTTCAAAAGTTAGTAATCGTAGGCTTGTTTTCGTTTTTGATGTTATTCTCATTTGTTCAGACATCTGAGGCTGAATTATGGGAATTAATTGTAGATGCAAATATCAAAAATGGTGTTATCATACCTGGAGAAACAGTTAGTATTACTGGAAAAGTTGTAGACCACGCATACAAAGGAATCAGAGGGGCAGAAGTTTTAATCAGAACAGGATCTGAAACAACTAAAACATTCACAGACCCTTGGGGAGTTTATCATGGAGAATTCAAAGACTTCCAAAGAGTTCCAGGCACATATACAGTAAATGTAATTGCAACATGGTATGAAATGACAGGACTAACCAGTACAGAATTTCAAGTAAAGGGTGATGCATCACAAGTTTCCATATTACAACAAAAACTAGATACAGATGATGCAAGAAATTATCTAGGTTCAAAAGAAAGTGATTTTGATAAAAATCCAATAGGACAGATGTTATTCAAATATTATCACGGATTATTAGATGAATTAATCTTAGAACAAAAAGAGGCAGTCAAGCCAAATGTTGATCAGTTATTTGTAGAAGAGCAAAGAAAAATTGCAAAAGAACTACAAAATAAAGCGATAGAAGAAGCAAATGTAGGCTATGGAGTTTATGATGGATTTCAATATGAGAATTATATCGACAATCTCAATCCAGAAATTAAAGACACTGTAATTAATCAACTAGAATTTACAAAGAATCTCTTTGAAGAAGCTCAAAAAGCAAAAGCAGTGATTATGGAGAATGGTGGAACCGTAGAAGAGGCAAGACAAGTGTATTTGGAGATGATTTCAGTTTCAAGAGACACCCTAGATGAATTTAATAAAAAAAACATAGAAGATGAATCTAAAGTTTCAGAAGATGAATCTAAAGTTTCAGAAGATGAATCTAAAGTTTCAGAAGATGAATCTAAAGTTTCAGAAGATGAATGATTTATCAATTCTATGTGCCTGAAATCATACAGAGTAAACAATTTTTAGTCCAAATAAAATCAAACTAATATTGAAAGTATATCACAAGTCATCATGTATTACATGCAAGAAAACAATTTCAGAAATAGAAAGAGCTAGTGCAGACATAGAAAAAAGGGATTTTTTCAAAGACCCATTCTCTGAATCAGAGTTAAAAAAAATTATTCAAATGACAGGAAAAAAACCAATTGAAATGATTAGAAAAAGAGACAAAATGTACAAAGAACTAGATTTAGAAAATAACAAGAAAACAGATTCCCAAATTATCAAATTAATGGTGAAACATCCAGGATTAATTTTACGGCCAATCACAATAATAAAAAACAAAGCATTTGTTGGAAAAGTAGATAAAAAAAAATTAAAGTAAATTAGGATTCATTTTCTTTTTTGAAAATTCGAATTGCTTCCAAGTGTGAACAATTGGCTTTTAATCCCTTACCATGATGAAATTTATAGAAATTTTTGAATCCAGGACACTCACAAGTATCAGAAGTAACAAAATATGATTTTTCAGGATCAGATGAAGATTTTATTTGAAATAAATCATCTTCAATTTTTGATACACCACCACTTTCAACTAATTTTTTTGCTTTACGTAAGGTATTAGCACTCATAAAATTATGGGAATTTCTTTGTTTTTTATTCTTTGATTTTTAAAATAAACACAAAGCAGGGATAAAAATGAAAATAATTTTAAAAATTACCATACAAATTACCTCAAAAATCTAAAATATGTTCATATATTCATAAAAACTTAAATGTTATTTTTACATGATATTAACGACGAGAGAACTGCATTTCTGCCCAGAATTGTGCCTAGAGTTCGTTTCACTCTCGTCTATTTTTTAATTTAAAAAAAATGCCTATTGTTATAAGGTGATTTTTTTAGTTATCAGTATTGGGCATGAAAAGATATGTTGCAACAAGGGTGGCAACAATGTTTGGAGTACTAATGATTACTTTGTTAATTACAATTTCTTTAGTGGGTTCAAATATGGATACAATTTTGAAACAAGGGATTGTTTTTCAAGTAAGAGCAGAGATAACTGAAAATCCTGCAATTGCAGATAGTTTCTCATCTGTGGAGGAATTTGAAACATTTGTTCAAAATCAAATTGATCAAAGGCATAAAATTTTAGGATTAGATGAACCATGGTATTCACCACAACGAATAGGATTTACAATGTACAAAATTTTATTATTAGATTTTGGTCATGCTACATTTTTGACTAGTGATGAAGGTTCATCAGATGTAAAAGATATAATTTTTGAAAAATTACCAAGAACAATTTTATTATTTACAACTGCAACAGTAATTATCTCAATTATTGGGATATTTTTAGGGGCATTATCGGCCAGTAAAGTTGGATCCATGATAGACAGAATCACATCAAGTTTTGCAATAATTAGTTCCAGTTTTCCGGTTTGGTGGATAGGAATGTTGATGATTTTTCTTTTTTCTTTTACATATCAAATATTTCCTGCAAGAGCCACACCAGATATCCCATCATCAGATCCAGAGTACATCGGATCTTTACTATACCACATGGCATTACCATTAATTACAATTGTAATGATTGGTTTTGGATCATGGGCATATTTGGTAAGAAACTTCATGGTAGGAATTATGCAAGAAGACTTTATCATGGCAAAAAAAACAATAGGTGTCAATCAAAAAAAGATCATATATACACATGCATTAAAAAATGCAGCACCTCCAATTGTTACAATTCTTGCACTTAGTTTATCCGGATCATTAGGGGGTGCAATAATCACAGAAGCTGTATTTGATTGGCCGGGAATGGGAAGACTGTACTTTGAGGCAATTACAGTGATGGATTTACCAGTAATTGTTGGTGCGACCTATATTTTGACAGTGTTTTTCCTCATTAGCATATTCATTGCAGATTTGTTATACGGGTACTTTGATCCAAGGGTCAGGACAGGTCAATGAGTAGTATCAGTCCACAGGAAATTAAACAAGAATTTCTTAAAAGTAAAATGGGAATTGCAGGAATAATAATTCTATCAATTCTAATTGCCACATCAATAATTGCAATAATTACCATACCAGTAGAAACATTTCAAGAATGGAATAATCCTGGAAGTTGGATATCATATCCAAAAGTTGCAATTCCAATATGGGTAAACTATTTCATGACAGAGAAAATTCCAGAACATAAAATTTACGATACACCAAATATTCAAACAAATTCAAATGGTGAAATAATTCTCACATCTCATCAATTTGGAGTGAATTTTGATTACGAGTCATTTCCAAATGATTTCATCTATATTTTTTCATCAGAATATGTAGATTCACCATTATTACAAATGTCAGTAATTAGACCAGATGGAATAAAATTGGAGTTGTTATCAATGGCACTACCTTATACTAATTCTAAAACAATTCATAGTGAAAGAATTTTTTCAACAGATAATGCAATAAACAAAAATTTATCATTGCAGTCCGAAAAATTTTCATTTAATCTTGACAGATTATCTACTGAAGATATTGTATTTTCAAAATCAAAAATCAATGAACCACTAAAAGGAAATTATATTTTTTTAATTGATACATATTCAATTAATTCAAAACCAGAAATACATGAATCACAATTAATCATAGGTGGAAAAGCATTTGGTATAATGGGAACAGATGAGCTCAGAAGAGATTTAGCAGTAGGATTGTTGTGGGGAACCCCACTTGCATTGTTTATTGGGCTAGTGGTATCTATTGCATCAGTAGTTGCAGGGTTACTGTACGGAGTTTATGCAGGATTCAAAGGTAAAAAAACAGATGAAGCAATGATGCGATTCAATGATGTCATCTATGCATTACCAGCATTACCTTTTCTAATCATACTTTCAGTCACAATCAGCAACAGTATCTTTGTCATGGTAGGTTTCTTGATGGTTTTTGGATGGGTAGGGATTGCCAAAGTTGCAAGAAGTATGTCACTTCAAATTAAAACCAAAGGGTATGTAGATGCAGCAAATATGATGGGTCAAAAAGATTCAAAAATTGTTCTCAAACATATTTTACCACAATTACTTCCTTATGCATTTGCAAGTGTTGCAATTTCAGTTCCTGCAGCGATCACAACAGAAGCAGGTCTTAGTTTTCTAGGATTAGGAGATCCATCATTTCCAACTTGGGGACAAATATTGCATGATGCAAATACGTTTGGAGCCGCATCACGAGGGTTATGGTGGTGGATAATGCCACCAGGAATTATGATTGCAATTACAGGTTTGGCATTTGTGTTTATTGGAAATGCATTAGATGCAATTGTTAATCCAAAACTCAAAAGATAATTAGTTAGAATAACTTCGAATTAAATTCAATGCGGTATCATTTAGTCGAATAGTGTATGTTAAGGAATTAGGATCTTCTTTTGTTTCAGATAGAGTTTCTGCAAATTTTGTTTTTTCTTCCTCAGTAGCTCCTGCTTCATGAGTACAAAGATTGAACGCTTTAAGATTCAAATTATTTTTTAATAAATATGCAATAAATTTTTTATATTCTTCAGGATTTGTCCAACTGACATTTTTTTCACCACATGCAGCAATCCATACATCAATAGAATTATGAAAAATTACCTTTTTACGAATTGTATCTAATGACATTTTTTATCAATTAAAAATCGGCACGATTCATTTTTGAACCGCATCTTGGACATGTTCCACCTTTGTGTTTATTGTTACAAACAAGACAAACATAGCTCACATTTGAGGAACTTCCAGGAGAACCCATTCCAAAGAATCCACCTCCACGAGAACCAGAGTCGCCACCATAGCCACCCATTTTACTCATGTAACGTTTTCTTAAAAATAATGGGAATACGATAAATATTGCTAGTGCAGCTCCCAAACCAAATGGAAATGGTAATACCATTTGCAAACCAATACTGATTGCTAATGATGCACCTAAAAATAACAAATAAGTTTTGTAGTTAAACAATTTACTTCAAGTATCTCTAAAAAGGTTATAAAGTTTTGTCAGTTTGTGTGTCATTTTTAGATAATGGAAAGTGGAACACCATTTCCATTACTATCCCACGCAAAAATTGAATCATCATCATATGGGGATTTAACAATCAAGGAAATCAATCCAAAGAAATTATGAAGGTCAGTTACAGAAGGTTCTGCAGACCCACTAGGATGAGAATGGACAATTCCAATATAGCTCATATCAAAAGGTAGAAAAGAATGCGGAAAACCTGCAAAAGTAGGACCTGTTTCATTAAAGGGTGGAATTACCAATCCATCAATTATTATCTCTCCGTTTTTGGATTTTCCCTTTAGAATCAAAATGCCCTCATTGGGATGCTTCATTTGACAATAAGACAAGATACTATCAAGAACGTCTTTTTGAAGGGTAACCTTACGCTCAAATTTTTTTTTCTTGAAAAGCACAGAACCACTATAGTTTAGATCTAATTTAATTTTAAGATGTTAAAACGGTGTAAGTAGTATTAGAAAAGTTTCGCAGTTTTTCTTCAATTTCAGATACAAGTAAAGGTATTTTTGAATCAGCTTCGTCGATTTCGCCTTGAAAAGTTTCAGATTTTAATTCAGAATCATCTTTGAAGGAAATATTTTTCTTCATATCAGCCTCTAAGAAATCCAAATTATCAGGTTTTAGAGAATTCATTTCAGATTCAAGTGAATCATACTTTGCAAAATATTCAGATACCTGTTTTGTAAACATATCCAACATCTCTTCAGTTTCTGTAATTTGAGATGATGTTTTTTCTACATCTTTTACAGATATTGAACCTGAAGAAATTCCTTTTCGGACATTTTCTAAAATAATAATTATTGAATCTTTATTTTGAGGTAAAAGTATTTCAAAAGGATCATGTACTAATTTATTCAAAATATTTTTTTGATCCTTGTCCAGTGAAGAAGCGTATTCATATCTACTCAAAGGACGAGAAATTTTTGTGAATTGAGTACTAATATTATTTTTTATGTTAATTTTTTGAGAAGCAAATGCATCCAATTCATTTTTTAAATTCAAAAATTTTGCGTAATCATTAGAAGATTTTATTTCATCAATAGAATTACTTAATGTTGAAATTTTATCTTGTAATAACTCAATTGATTTATTTGTTTCAACAATTTTTTGTGTTTTTTCAATTCTAGAGTTTTGTAATGTCTTAATTTCATTTAGATTATCGTTTATTTCAGTAGAAGCAGTTTGGGTAGATTCAAAGTTTTTAAGAATTTTTTGGATTTCTGAATGATTTTGATTCATTATTTCTAAATTATCTTTTAATTGATTTGCATATTTTTTTGCAAAAATATGGATTACTCTAGTTTGTCTCCCCAAAACATCACCAACTTTTTTGAGAATTTGATTTAAGAATAAATTTAATTTTTTAGCACCATCAATATCAGATACATCAGGCAAGTTATTGACTCCTTTTTTTATTACATCAATTACCTGTTTTTTCCCACGTACCACAATTATTGCAAGATGTTTATCAATATCATCAACTTGAAGATTGTCTTTTTCAAGTACTTTACCAATTTCCATCAAATCAGTGATTAGAGGATCAGTGTTATCCCTCAATGATTTGATCTCAGATACAGTTTGGGATGTCCTTAATTGATAAAGTTCAGTCACAATTTTTTTTACATCACCTAAATGAATTTCTTTAGTTTGAGGAATTTCCTGTACAGGTATTTCTTCTTGTTTCTTTTTACCCCATCCAAAGACCATTTGTTAGTATAATCTTCAGGGGATTAAAAATCGTTGTTCAAATAAAATTTAAAATTAATGTGTTTTTAGTTCATATCATGGCAAAAAATTCAAAAAAATCATTTCATACAGGTACAGTAAAAAAAACAATCAAAATTAAAGCGACTCATGACAAAGTTTGGAGAAAAATTAGCAATATTGCTGGATTGCCAACATGGGTAGTAGATGTAAAAAAAACAGTTTATTTGTCTAAAAAGAAAAAAAATGTAGGAGCAGTTAGATTAATCACATTTGCAGATGGAAATAAAATTGAAGAGCATGTAGTTGCATGGAAAGATAAAGAATATTTCACATATATTGCAACAGAAGGTCTACCGCTTAGAGCATATGTTGCAACAATTTCCATAAAATCAAAATCAAAAAAACTAGTAGAAATAACATGGGAATCATATCTTAATAGTAAAAAAATGTCTGAAAAGCAATTCATAGAATTCCTAGCTTTTATGGGAATGTTTTATGAAGCATCACTTGAAAATCTCAAATCATCGTTAGAAAAATAATATCGTCAAGTGTAAATAAGATAATTTCAAAAAAAAATCATGAGTGACATGAGATTTATTATTACAGGAATAATTTTGATATTTATCGGATTTGTCATTTTAGGAGCGTTTGGACATAATTATCAAGCATCAACAATTGAGTCTGACGAGTTTGGAACATGTTATGAATACTTTGAGGATAAACCCCCAATTGAGATGAACTGTTCGTTTAAAATATTTGATCAAACAGTGTTCTTTATCATAATTTTATCATTTATTGTTGCAGGAATTATCGCATTAATCAAAGGAATGAAAGGGGATTGGGACAACAAAGTTAAACCAGAAGATGTTGTAGGTCCTGGAAATAATGAGGAATAAAATTAATTTCTTTTTTCTATTTTTATTTTCTCTTGTTCTTCATCTTCCATTCTTTGGAAATGGACTTCTTCATAAGGCATTTTTCTCAATTAAACATTGTAAAATTCACATTTAACCTTGAAGGATAAATTATACTTTAACAGGTACAAATTAAAAAATATTAGTTTCCAGATTCAATGATATTTTTCATATTAACTATCATATCACCTAATTCAGATACCCTTTGATCAAATTGTTCATCAGATAGTTGATCAGGTTTGTTTAAAGTAATAATTACTTCAGAAAAATCTCCACTAGGAACAACACGCATCGGAACATCCCATACAGAATCTTCATCAACATATTCGTGATCTAAAATACCATAGGATTTTTCTTCATTGAATTTTAATTTAGATTTTCCATGAGGTCCAGTAAAATGCCACCATCCATTGTCATTTAATTTAGCATCTGGCATCATTTTTTGAGGCATTTTTAAAATTGCATCAAATGCATCTCCAGTTTTTTTATTAACTGTAATACTAATTGTCCTAGAACGAACCATAGCAAAAATCACAAATAATGATTAAAAAGGATATGGTAGCAATGTTAAGATTATTCTATTTGTTTAAAAATTCTTTAATTTTTTTGAGATTTGTGACGTTTGATTCATGAAACATCACCATAGAGTCAGCAAGGGAATTAGGTAACACGGTTTTAAGATTATCAACTAAATCATCCCCATTTGAGATCATCGTATCAATCAGTTTTTCAATCTCATTTTTTTCCTCAGGCATTACAATTAGAAAGTAATGATCGTAATTATGCTTTAGTGAATTATCAATTTTGGGCATATCTTGTTTAGAATAAACACCCATAGAGCAGAATAATTCAGGATATCGAAGGACAAAAATCCCACAAATATGCTGTCATTATTTTATGGTCTTTAGAAAATTAGGACTTATTTTAACTTCAAACAATAAATAAAATAATCAGACTAAGATTCTTTTTTGATCAAAGTTGCAGTAGAGCGAACTTTAGGTAATTTTTGAATATTCCAAGAAACGATTTCTCTAATTTTTTCAAAATTTTCAGCTTGTATTTTTACCATCATGTCATGAGTTCCAATAGTTTCAAATACATCGCTAACTTGTTCAATCTCTTTTAATTTTTCAATAAGAGTTACTTCTGCACCTAATTCACAATTTAACATAACATACGCATCAGTCAATAATGTAGAAAATATCATTGATTATTTAAATCTGGATGATTTAGGTGTAAATTACCAGGTTACATGAACTAAATCTTTGAGATTTCTTCGAGGTTTAGGGAATTTAGTTTGTTCAGGATATCCAATACACAAAACTGAAGAGGGTACCAAATCAGTTCCAATAACATCCATTACTTTTTGTTCATCAAACATTCCAATCCAAATGGAACTCAATCCCAACGCTTGAGCTGCAAGTTGAGAATATCCTGCAGCAAGAGTGGCATCCTGAATGGCAAATTTTTTCAAAATATGTTCAGGGAAATCTAATTTTACTCTAGAAGGATTTTTGCAGAAAACAAAAACAACAGGGGCATTAACGTAAGGTTGTTTATTACATGCATCAACTAAGAGTTTTTTCTTTTCAGTACTCTTGACATAAAATATTTCAAAACCCTGATAGTTTCCAGCAGTAGGGGCAGTGTCAGCTGCTGCAATTATTTTATCAATCTTTGTTGTTTCAACAGGTTTGTTTGAGAATTTTCTAGTAGAACGTCTTTTAGCCATCACTGCAAATAAATCAGTATCAATAACTTCAGAAGGCCCAGATTTTAAAATAAAATCAATTAATTGATTTCTAATATTAGGATCAGATGAATCAGGTGTATTTTCAGGTTCATAACCTAATGGATAAATTTTTTCATGTTTGATTTCCTCTCCCATAAACAGAGTACATGAAATATCTTATTAAAGAATTAGAAAAATCATTCAGATTCAAATGAATCACAACCAGAATTACACGGTTTATTCATTACACCTTCACATTTTCCCAAATCATCATGCATAATTCGGTGATGCCCACAAACTTTACATTTTTCTCTAAAATGTGCAATTAATTCAGCATCAGTTATTTCTGATTTTTGAATTTTTGATTCAGTGCCACTAGTCATAAAATGATTTGTTAATCAAGTAATTTTAAACATTTTGAATCAGTGAAATTAATTTTGAAGGTTTAAAACGCCAGGTAAGGGATTCGAGCCCCTGCACGCTTGCACGTAGCCGTTTTCGAGACGGCCGCCTTACCACTTGGCTAACCTGGCACATTGTCTAAGATTTTCTCCATAATAAAGCAAATCAGGAAGAAGGTTTTTCATCAATATCAAACAGTTCGTCATTGAATCTTTTTTTAATTTGTTGTTTGGTTTTACCCCATTGTTCATTAGAGATAGGATCTGAAAAAATAGAAAAAAATCCATCAAAAGGTGAATTCAAAATAGATATAATTTCATCTTTTTCTGATATAGTTAAAGGAAAATAAGATACAATTTTTGAAACATCATCAGACAAATAACGAATTTCATAAATTTTATCTTTCAAATGTTCAGGCAAAATTAATTCGATCATAATTATCTTCAAAGATTTATTCATATTAAAATTAATTTTAAAAAATATCAATTTACAAAAGATAAACACAAAAGAGCAATAATTACAGTCATCACATATGGGATTAAATCTAAAAGATTTGGTAGTAAGAGAAAAAACATCATTAGATGCTTTTTCTACAAAAATTATTGCGATTGATGCATACAATGCAATATACCAATTTTTAGCAAGTATTAGAGGCCCTGATGGATTACAATTATCAGATGCTGAAGGAAGAATTACTAGTCATCTTAGTGGATTACTGTATAGAAATGTGAATTTCTTATCATTAGGAATCAAACCTGTTTATGTTTTTGATGGAAAACCACCATCTCTCAAAACTGCTGAAATCGAGCGTAGAAAACAGATCAAAAGGGATGCCACAGTGAAATATGAAAAAGCAATGGCTGAAGGAAATATGGAAGATGCCAGAAAATATGCACAACAAACAACTAGCATGAAAGATGGAATGGTAAAAGAGTCAAAACAGCTTTTAACATGTTTTGGAATTCCATACATCGATGCACCATCAGAAGGGGAAGCAACAGCTGCACATCTTACAAACACAGGACAGGCATATGCATCAGCAAGTCAAGACTTTGATTCAATTTTATGTGGTGCAAAACGACTAGTCAGAAATTTTACAAATAGTGGAAGAAGAAAAATCCCAAACAGGAATACATACATCGATGTTTTACCAGAAATGATTGAAACTCAAAAAACACTAGATTCTTTGAAATTAACTAGGGAAGAATTAATTGATGTTGGAATTTTAATTGGGACTGATTTTAATCCAAATGGATTTGAAAGGATCGGACCAAAAACTGCATTAAAGATGATAAAACAACATTCAAGATTAGAAGACATTCCACAAATACAAGAGCAATTGCAAGAAATAGATTTTCAGCAAATACGAAAGATCTTTTTAGAACCAGATGTTGCAGATGTGGATGAAATTGTATTTGAAGAAGTCAACTATGATGCAATTATGAATTATCTAGTCAAAGAAAGAAGTTTCTCTGAAGATAGAATTCAATCCACACTAAACAGATTAAAAAAAGCATTAGAGAAAAAAAGTCAAAACCTAGATCAGTGGTTTTAAAACATTAATTTTTTGTTAGTTTGATTGAAAATACAATCATGTCTGAATTGAACATATCCCAATTTTTAATTTAATAAGAACCAGTGAATAGTTAAAAAAGTGCCTCAAACAGAAGCAAGAAAAACACTCAAAGATGCACCAGTCATGTGGAGAAGAATCAATTCGATAGGCGTAATTCTTGATTGTAATTCAACATATGCTGCCAACTTAGGATATGCAAAATCAGAAGTAATTGGAAAACCAATTTTTGAGCATGTACCAAAAGAGTCATGGGAAGAAATGAATGATTCTCTAAAAACATGGTTTGAAACAGGAAAAGTAACAGATAGGAAAATTACTTTCAAAAGACAAGATAACAGTACATTTGAAGGATTATTGCAAGCAACAAGCCTTTACGATGAAAATAAGAATTTGCTTGGAAGTAATACAGTAATTTTTGATTTAACAGAAATGAATGACAAAAAAATGAAAGAATATACAGTATTTTTCAATGACGCAAATTCAAGATTAAATGAAATCAAAGAGAACTATAAGCAATTAGATGAAGATTCAAAATCAGAGTATGATGGTTTAAAAAATATGTTTGAAATGTTATCCAAAGTAGATTTAGAGAAATTATAGAAATTAATTTTTTTTAAGAGATTTTGAAATATCATCAAATACACTTTGTACTTCAGATACAGCAGCACCATCTTCTAAGGTACTAGTATCTCCAATTTTTTCATTATTTGCAATTGATTTTAGTAATCTTCGCATGATTTTTCCACTACGGGTTTTAGGTAACTTTGAAACAAAACAAATTTGTTTTGGCGTAGCTATTGCTCCAACATCATTTCTAATTTTAGTTAGTAATTGTTTTTCCAAATCATCATTTGGTGTTGTTACATTATGTTTTAAAACAACAAAAGCAATAACCACTTCACCTTTTAATTCATCAGGAACACCACATACTGCAGATTCTGCAACATCACCATGGGATACAATACAACTCTCAAGTTCAGCAGTTCCAATTCTATGTCCTGCAACTTTTAAAACATCATCTGCACGTCCAAGTAACCACAAATAACCATCATGGTCTTTTTTTGCATAATCGCCAGGGTAGTAACAATTTGTATATTTTGACCAGTATACTTTCTGGTATTTTTCATCATCACCCCACAATGTCAAAAGCATTCCAGGCCAAGGGTTTTTCACCACCAAGTATCCTTTTGTGTTAGGTAAAACATCCTCTCCATTCTCATCAACTACAGAGATATTCACACCAGGTATAGGTAAGGTTCCAGATCCGGGTTTTAGAGGAATGGTTTCTAATCCAGGTAAAGGAGAAATCAACATCCCACCAGTTTCAGTTTGCCACCAAGTATCAATAATGGGACATTTTTCTTTTCCAATTGTTTTAAAATACCATCTCCATACTTCAGGGTTTATCGGTTCACCAACTGTTCCAAGTAACCGTAATGTAGAAAGATCAAATGAATTTGGAATATCATCACCAAATTTCATAAACATTCGAAGTGCAGTAGGTGTGGTGTAAAAAATTGTTACACCATATTTTTGTAAAATATCCCACATTCGAGATGCATCAGGGAAATCAGGAGCACCTTCATACATTACTTGTGTTGCACCATGAAGAAAAGGTGCATACGCAACATAACTATGACCAGTAACCCAACCAATATCAGCAGTACAAAAAAAGACATCAGAATCTTTGATATCAAATGCCCATTTGAAAGTAGAATATAGATGAGTTAGATATCCCCCAGTTCCATGTAAAACACCTTTTGGTTTTCCAGTAGTTCCAGATGTATACAAAATGTAAAGAGGGTGATCACTAGGTAATGGTTCTGCATCACAAACATCAGATGCAATGTCCATTAAATCACTCCAAAGTTTATCTTTCAGTGTTAAAGTGATGGGAGTTTTTGTTCTTTCTAAAACAATCACATGTTTTACAAAATCAAGATCAGTAATTGCATCGTCAATTACATTTTTTAATTCAACAATTTTTCCACGTCTAAATCCACCATCAGCTGTGATTATTATTTCAGATTTTGAATCATAGATTCTATCTTTAATTGATGTAGAACTAAAACCAGAAAATACAACAGTGTGTGTTGCACCAATTCTTGCACATGCAAGCATTGCTATAATCAATTCAGGGACCATAGGAAGGTAAATTGTGATCCTATCTCCTTTTTTTACATCAAGTGATTTTAGAACATTTGAAAATTTCTTTACTTTAAGAAATAATTCCCCATATGAAATGACTCTAGATTCACCATTTTCACCCTCCCAAAATATGGCAGTTTTTTCGGATTTTGCCCCCTGATGAACATCTAGAGTGTTAAATGAGGCATTAATTGTGCCTCCAACAAACCATCTAGCAAAAGGAGGCTTCCAATCAAGAGTCTTATCCCATGAAGAAAACCACGACAAATTCTTTGCCTGAGTATCCCAAAATGATACAAAATCAGAATCAGCTTGTTTTCTTGTTTCTAAATCAGTATTACCAAGGCCAATATCATAGGTCTCAGCCATCAAAAAGTGTATGAAGTATGATCTTTCTAAGTGTTAAAAAAAATAATTTAAAAAAATTATTGTGCTTCCATTCTTGCAAGCCAGTCGTTATCAGTGTCGTCGTTTGAAGTTTCTGTTGTCACCTGTTGAGGTGGTTCTGGAAATGCAAATGTTACTTCAGGTAGTGGTGATTCGGAAACGGGTTCGGTTTCTGCTTCTATTGGTTCTGAAGGTATTGTTATTGGTTCTGTAGGGGCTTCTGGAAGTATAGATTGAACAATTTGTGGTTGTTCAGGTGTCTCCAGATATGATACGGCGGAATCTTGGATATTTTCTTGTGGAGGGGATGTTATTTCTTGCACTTCTAATTCTAGATCTGCAATTCTACTCTTTACATTTGATATTTCAGATGTTTCGTGAGTTACATGCTCAATTACCTCAGTTGTGCATGATTTCACAGTATCAAATGTTGCATCAGAGATTTCATTGCTCTTGAATTGTACTCTTGCATCAAACAATAACATTTTTGCAGACTTCATTTGTTCATCCAACTCTGTCAATCTTGCCTCAAGTTTAGCTTTGATTTCTGATTCTGTTTCATCTAGGGATACAAGTTTTGACTTGTATTTTTCATGAATGATTTCAGCATCTGCTTTCATATCATCATTTTCTGAAACAATATCTATCAATGCTTTTAGACGACGTAAAGTTAGTTGTTTTTCACGAATGAGTCTTTGTGAGTCGAGTCTCCATTTTGGAATAAAAATAACTACATCGCCTTGAAGTACAAGTTGCTCAAATTGGATTTGCTGTAATCCTTGAGAACCGCAATCAATGCCGACGGATTGAATACTTCCATCAATGTCAGTTATTGTTCCTGCGACTTTACCCATGAATGTTCCGTACATGTCTTTGACGTTTTTTCCGATAATTTCGGTTTCGTCTTGGGTCATGTGTGCTAATTATGAGATTTGTATAACCGACAAAGTGTAAGAAATTGTTTTAGTTTAGGTAAGATTATTTTCACCTAGTCAAAATTAGATTTTTTAGAGTAATTTTAAAATTCAGTGACAAAATAGTAGGCTCATGATTCAAAGAGAAGAGTTGGAACAAATTTTGCAATTTGTTGCAAGTAGATGGGTGGATACGGCAAGAGATCCAAAGAACAAAAACATGGAAAATCTACCAAGTGAGTTTTGGATGAATTCAGTTGGAGGTAAAACTGCCAATAAAGGATATTGGATCACATCTCTAATGTATACAGAAAATGAAGCAGATGCTGCAGCATTCAAAGAAGTGTTAATGAGATGGCAAGCTAAAGGTCAAGATACAAACAGAGACAAAGGTCCCGATCTAATTCAAATTGGAAAAAAGAAATAGACTATTAATAATTGTGAAACTGCAAATAATTATTGTCAGAATTTTCAAGTAATGAAAAAAAGATTCTTTCAGATCACTTTTCAAATACAGATGGTAACGTATTTGCAATAATTACACCAAGACAAGTAGACAGAGGAGCACTCATGTCAAGATATAGTAGAACAGACAAAAGCATGAGAAGAATTTTCCTTGATGAATTTCTAAAAAATAAAAATAGAGGTGCAGAATTTTATGACAGAGTATTATTAGAATATGGAGATGATTCAGTTGCAGAGTTAGGAGAAGCTCAAATTGCAGTTGAAGGATTATCAAACATAGCAGTTAAGAAAATAGAAGACAGAAGAATAGGGTTATCATATTTAGAAAAATCATCACGGTATGTTGCATGGAATAAAAAAGAAAATGGAAAGTACAGATTTTACAGAGATGAAGAAATTAAAAAATCAAAATTTTCAGATTTGTATGAAGAAACATGTAATTTTTCATTTGATGTTTATTCTAAAAATATTGAACCAATGGTAAACTATGTTAGAGAAAAATATCCAATTGAAAAATATAGTTTCAAAGATTCAAAAGATAATAAAGAAAAATTATTTTCTAAATTAAAAAATGAATCAGATATAAAATCTGCAAATATGATTTACAGAGGATCAACTAAAGCAAAAGCACTAGACATTCTAAGAGGCCTATTACCGGCATCAACGCTTACCAATGTTGGGATAACAGGAAATGGAAGAGCCTTTGAATATTTGCTTACAGTTTTAGGCTCATCAGAACTAAAAGAAGAGCAAGAATTAGCCTCAAAAATCAAAAAAGAGCTTGACACCACAATAAAGTCATTTGTTAGAAGAGCAGATGACAAATACGGAAAAGCATTTCAAAAATATCTCAAAGATGTAAAAAGTAAAACAAAAGTAATTACTTCAAAAAAAATAAAATCAAATCCAACTAAAGGAACTAGTACAAAACTAGTAGACTATGAATCAGAAAAAAATTCTATTGATAAAATTATTACCAGTATTATGTATGAACAGTCACCAAGTACATCATATCAAAATATTTTCTCACAAGTAAAAAAAATATCAAAAGAAGAAAAAAACAAAATAATTAAAGAATTTACAAAATTACGAACAAACAGACGTCATAGACCATCAAGAGCATTTGAAAATGTATACTATACATTTGATTTGTGTAATAATTTTGGAATGTTTAGAGATTTTCATAGACACAGAGCGTTGACTCTAGAAAGACAGTTACTTACAACAGACCACGGATATAACATGCCAAATGAAATCAAAATTTTAGGAATTGAAAAAGATTTCAAAGATGCTATGAACAAAACTAAAGAAACGTTTGATAAAATGAGAAAGAAGTATCCAGAACAGTCACAATACGTTGTGAATTTTGCATATAATTATCCATATTTTATGAAATTCAATTTAAGAGAAGCATGTCATTTAATTGAATTGCGAACAGTACCTCAAGGACATGTAGATTATAGACGAGTTGCACAACAAATGTTCCAACAAATTAGCAAAGTACATCCAGTATTAAGTGAAATAATGAAGTTTGTAGATATGAAAGAATATGATCTAGAAAGATTTGAATCTGAAAAAAGAACCGAAGAGAAGAGAAAAAAATTAAAATAAAAAATCACATTACACTAAACAAATAGAAAATGACTGAAATCAAAAAAACACCTGAAGAATGGAAAAAAGAACTAACACCAGAACAATATGAAATTTGTATTAATCATGGAACAGAGCCAGCATTTTCTGGCAAATATGATCAAAGTAAACTTGAAGGATCATTCAAGTGTACATGCTGTGGAGAAGAGTTATTCTCATCAGATGCAAAATTTGATTCTGGCTCAGGCTGGCCAAGTTTTTGGAAGCCAATAGATGATGAGAAAATAGAATACATATCTGATTCATCATATGGAATGGTTCGTACAGAAGTAAACTGTAAAAAATGTGGAGCACATCTAGGGCATGTTTTTGATGATGGACCAAAGCCGACAAATTCGAGATATTGTATTAATTCAATTTCATTGCAACATGAGAAAGATATTGAAAAAGAAGCCTCAAATGTATAACAAAGCGTATTTAATTAACAGAGTTAATGATAAAAAAATCAAGAGGAAATAAAATGAATTACAAATACAAAACAAAAAGGAATGAAATGAATTGAGAATAATTCTATGTGGATTTGGCGTTGTTGGTCAAAGTTTAGTTAAATTATTTGATTCAAGATCAGAGGATCTTTATGCAAAATATGGCCTAAAACCAAGAGTTGTAGGGGTCTTTGATAGTAAAGGTAGTGCAGTTGATTCATCAGGATTAGATTTACAAAAACTGATAGAAGCAAAGAAAAAATCAGGAACTGTAAAAAATTATTCAGATACAAAAAATTCAATGTCAGGAATAGAGATGTTAAAACATGTAGAAGCAGATATTCTAATTGAAACTACTGCAAGTAATTACAAAGATGCAGAACCAGGAATGTCACACATTACTACTGCAATGAAAAAAGGCATGCATGTAATTTCAGTCAACAAAGGCCCTCTAGCATTAGCATTTCCATCATTAATGGAGCTTGCAGTATACAATCAAGTGATGTTTAAATTCAGCGGTACTGTTGGAGGAGGAACACCAATTTTGGATTATGCAAAAAATAGTCTTAGTGGTGAGAGAATAACATCATTTGCAGGAATTCTCAATGGAACAACTAACTACATTTTATCAAACATGTCTACAGGTTTGTCCTTTGATAGTGCCCTAAAAGACGCACAAAGTAAAGGGTATGTGGAAGCAGACGAGTCACTAGATTTAGACGGTTTAGACGCTGCAGCAAAACTTGTAATTCTTGCAAACTGGGTAATGGGAATGAAAGTTACATTGCCAGATATTGATTGTACAGGAATTAGAAAAGTAACAACTGACGATATTAAAAAAGCAGACAAAAATAATTGTTCAGTAAAATTGATTGCGTCTTGTGATGGTAAATTAGTTGTAGGTCCAAAAGAAATATCAAATGACGATCCATTATGCGTAAATGGTACACTTAATGCAATTGCATTTACATCAGAACATTCAGGAACTCAGACAATTATTGGTAGAGGTGCTGGAGGAATAGAAACAGCTAGTTCAATTTTAAGAGATTTGTTAGACATAAGACAAGAGATTGCAAGAACTTGAAATCAAATCTCATATCAAAGAGTGAAACTAACGTTCTAGTGAAAACAATAACTGAACAATGGGGAATGGAATTTCCAAAAATAAAAAATCTCAAAGTTCATGAAATTGAAAATGATGCACAAATCATTACAGGAAATGGAATAAAAATTCTAAAAATTGAAAATGATTATTTACCATTTTTGTCTGAAATTGAAACACTGAAAAAATTCCCAAACGTTACAGTAGATATGGGTGCAGTGAAATTCATGTGTAAAGGCGCAAATTTGATGAGACCAGGAATTAAAAAATTCACGGAATTTGAAAAAGACAAACTGGTTTGTATTGTAGAGGAATCTCAACAAAAATTCCTAGCTGTTGGAAAGTCAACAGTATCAAGTGAAGAATTAGAAAAAATGGATAAAGGAGAAGTGATAAAAAATCTTCATTATATCTCAGATAAGTTTTGGGAAACTGGAAAAACGATTTACGATTAAATTTATTTTATTTCTTCAGAGAATTCTTCAGTACCATCTTTAGTGATTACAAGTACATCTAATCCATCACCACTTGCAGAATCTCTTAATGCGGCTGAACGAACTGCACGTTTTGCTAAATCAATTGCCTCATCTTTAGTCATATTTGGTTTGAATTGTGGATCTAAAACACCCAATGCCATTTCAGCTCCTGTTCCAACTGCAGCATAATCATCAGGGAGAACAGAACCTAAAGGATCAAGAGTATACATGATTGGTTTATCGACAACGCCTCCAACAATTACTTGAGTCAATAACGGAAAGTAACGTCTTTCATACATCATATTTGACATCATTTTTGCAACAGTGTTTGGTGGAACATCTCTTTTTAGTTCCATTTTTCTAATTTTAGCGAGAGCAGTAATTTGTAATGATAAAATCTGCATATCAGCCACAAGACCAGCACAAGTTGCACCGACTTTGGGAGTAATAGGAAATGTTTTCTTTGTGGATTTGCTTACAAGAAAGTTTCCAAATGCGATCCTTTTCTCACTGGCAAAAACTACACCACCATCAAAAGTAATTCCAACAGCAGTTGCTCCTGGCATATACATTGACATATTTCAAATAATTTTGCAGCATAATAAAGGGCTTTCTACATTTTATGCCTAGACAATGGATAAAATAATTATACTGAAAAAAAAGTAGGTCAGTATGGCTACAAGTGAGATTAGAGAAAAAATACTCAACGATGTAGTGTTTATGGGTTTAAGATCAGCATTAGGAATAATTTTTGTCCTTCACGGAATAAGTAAATTTGATCCAGGATTTGCAGGTGCTCTTCCAAACATGGGATTACCAGCAGAAATGCAAATTCCAATAGCATTAGCAGAATTAGTTCCAGGCATCCTACTAATCATAGGAGTGTTAAGCAGATTATCAGCAGCGCTGATTTCAATAATTATGTTAGGTGCAATTTTCATGATAAAAGGTGCAAGTAGCATAACAGGAAAAGGAGGAGTAGAATTAGATTTGATTTTACTTGCATCAGCATTAGTAATTATGATTGTAGGTCCAGGAAGAATTGCATTAGCACAAGGTATTAAGAAAATACCAAGATGCCTACACTAAAATTTTCCAAAATTTTCCATTATAAGACACATACATTTTGTAGTCTTTTTTAACAAATCAACTCTTGCAAATTCATTTGGAGAATGGATTCTAGAAAACATGTAGGTACTTCCAATTGAGATACAAGGGGATTTTAGAATGTCAACAAAGGGATACATCGGACCAGTTCCAGCATTGGATACGTTAAGAATAGATTTTCCAAAAGATTTGTCAGCTGCCATCTTTACTTGATTTACAAAGGGATCAGAGGAATTGGTTCTGGCAGCAGCCTCCCCATGAAAAACTTTGATTTTAACATCAGAGAATCCTTTTGATTTTAAATGATTTTTCAATCGAGTGATTTGTTTTTTTGGCACCATTTTAGGAATCAATCTAAAATCAATTTTTACAAGAGACTTTCCAGGTAAGACAGTTTTTGCACCATCCCCAGTATATCCTGAAACAAATCCAGCAATATTGCAAGTTGCACCTCCTACCATTGCTTTTTTTGCATCCATTCCTTTTTTCCCACCAACAAATGACTTGATTCCAAATTCTTTTTTGAAGACATTTTCATCAAAAGGCTCTTTTTTGATCAATTCCAAATCTTTTTTTGAAAATGGTGTAACTTCTTTGTACCAATCTTTGATGAGGATTTTTCCATTGGAATCCCGCAGAGTTTTGATTGCATCAATTAATCGCCATGCAGGATTATTTATCAAAACAGCCAAACTAGAATGAGCATCTCTGATGGATTCAGTAACAGATAACTCAACAAACAACAATCCTTTCATTCCAAGACCAATTATCGGCCTATTTTTTGCATCAACATATCCAAATTCCCAAATAACACCATCACATGCAAATTTCTTTTTGAATTTTTTTAAATAATCTTCAATGTGAGCACTTCCAGTTTCTTCTTCACCTTCAATTACAAATTTGATATTACATGGGACATCCCCAGTTGTTTTAAGAGATGCCTCAACTGCTTTGATTCGAGTAATTAATTCACCCTTATCATCAGTTGCACCTCTTCCAAAAATTTTGTTTCCCTTTTGGGTTCCACTAAATGGCGGATAATCCCATAAATCAAAAGGTTCAGCAGGTTGAACATCATAATGGTTGTAAAACATCAAGGTTTTGTTCGGATTTTGTTTTGATTTTATCTCACCATAAACAATCGGTGCAACGTTTTTTTTTAATCTTAGAATTTCAGAATGGATTCCAGATTTTTTTAATATTTTTTGTACTAATTTTGCACATTCTTCAATACCTTCATTTTTTGCAGAAACACTTGGTTGTCTAATTAACATTTGAAGATCAAATACTAAATCATCAAGATGAGAATCAACATAGTTTAGGGAATTCATGTTAGTTACACAATTTTATCAAAAGGTTTCATCACACTTGGAATTTCATCTAAAAGATCCATAGAAGTCATATGCAAACCTAATTTCTTTTGAACTGCTTTTCCAGCTAATCCATTGATAAAAGCAGCACATGCTGCAGACTCTAGTGTGTTTCTGCTCTTAGATAACATACCTGCAACCAATCCTGAAAGAACATCACCAGTTCCACCCACAGTCATTGCAGGTATTTTTTTCTCGTAAAGATAGGTGGTTTTTCCATTAGAAATCACATCAGTTGGACCTTTCAGTAAAATAGTCACACCGTATTCTTTTGCATTTTTTTCAACTAATTTGATTCGTTGAGTTTTTGAATTTGGTGGAACTTCACCAAATAGTCGTTTGAATTCTCCTGCATGTGGCGTAACTACAACATTTTTGTTTTTGAGTAATGGTAAGACTTCAGGAACCAACGCACTTGCATCTAAAGACAAACGAACATCTCTATCCAAAAGGGATTGTACTAGTAATAACAAAGAGTTTCTTTCTTGAATTGCAAGACCCATTCCAATAGTTGCAGAATCAAGATTTCGAGGTAATGCTCCAACCAGTTTGTTTACAGCACCACGAGTTAATTTTTGATCAACTAAAGGAATTACAATAAGATTTGGAGAAATTGCACGTGTTGGAGTTACATTGATTTTCGGGACACATGTGTAAACTAAATCAGTTCCACAACGCAATGCAGCAATAGATGATAAAATAGGGGCACCATGGTAAATGTAACTACCGCCAACAACCAAAACAATTCCATTATCACCCTTTCTTGAAGAAGATTTTCTTGAAGGAATGAATTTTTTTACAAGAGGAACTGAAAGATTTTTTGCAACCATTACGATATGTATTAAAAAATCGATGAATAAATCTTATTTTAAAGAATCAAGAAGAAATTGAGACTATTTTTCGGAGGCTTTCTTGGTTTTTGTAGTTTTTGTTGTTTTTTTGGTTTTTGTAGTTTTAGAGGTAGTTGTTTTTTTGATAGGTTTTTTGGCACCTCTATCAAAAAATGCTTTTCTTGCAAAACACAAGTAAGTAGTATGTCCTATCCCTTGGAAAGAATGTCTAGTTTTTCCTTCTCTAGCTTCAATTGTACGTATAATGTGTTCAGTTGATTCTATATCAGTAAACTCATTTTCAACTAGAGCCATAGTTAATTTCTCTAACTGATTCATTGTAGGACAAATTGCAAAAATACAACCACTGCCTTTGAGCATTTGCCTTACTTGTGGAATTACAACCCATGGATCACCCAAGTCAATTAATGCCACATCCATATCTGTAAGAGGTACTTTCTTTGCAACTTTCAAATCCAAATTATGTTGAGTAACATACTTTGACATTCCAGCTTTTTTGATATTTTTTTCTGCAATTTTCATGAAATTTTCATCAACATCAAAAGTATAGACATGTCCACGTGGCTTTACTACACTTGCAACAAAAGATGTTAAAGAACCACTACCAGTTCCAATTTCCAAAATTTTCTGACCATCGCCAATTCCAGCTCGAGCAATAATGTAGCCTATATCTTTAGGATATACGATTTGGGTACCATGTTGGATTTTCATTACATAGTCATACATCGTTGGCTTGAGAAGATAGACATACTTGTCCTTGTTTGTAATTAATCTAGAACCATATTCTTTTCCTATAGCATCAGAATGTTTGATAATGCCAATATGAGTATGAAATGACTCTTTTTTTGAAATTTTCATCAACCATTTTTTAGAGTGGTTAAAGTAGAATAATACAGGAGAATTATTCTTTATTTTTTCCATGATTTTTTTTAGAAATTTTAGATAAGAATCTACTGATTAATTGTGGTAAATACAGTTAATTTTTTTTTGCTTTTAGTACAAAGTTTATGATCTATTGGAATAATGAACGAAAAATGTCATTTAACACATGGAAGATTCAAGATGCGAGCATTACTGGGCTCCAAACGGATCTTATTTTTGCATACACTGTGGTACAGATATCAACAAACAATAAAAAAATAAAATTTCAGAGTAATTTTTGATTAATTGGTTTCTTCATGACCACAATGAATACATCTTTTTGAAGATAATATTTCAAACCATGCAAAATGATGAATAAATCCTTCTTTACAACTCATAGGGTATTAGTTTTTCAAACAGGGATTCAAAGATGATGGTCAAAAACAGTATCGATCTTAAAATCTAATTTTAAACTAGAGGTTATTTACAAATTTGAAGCAAATTTTTGAATATTTCATACAAATGATATTTTAATGAGACAAAAAGTATCATTGTAAATTGACTGAGCAAAAATTAGAAGGATCAGGAGGATACGTTATAGCAGATATCACTGAAGCTCAGACTAAAAATGCAGATTTAGGAGTAGGAAAATTATTTTTAGGCAAGGCAGGAAAATTAGAGGCAGAAAAAATGTCAAAGCATTACTGTAAAAAATGTGAGACAGAATTCAACAATCCTCCAAAAATTCACCTTGAACAAAATACAGATGAACAAGTTGCAGATAATCTAGTATTGATTGAAAGAGGTCAGTACACATGTGAAAAATGTGATTCAATCATTGGGGAATACAGAGTTTTCAAAAAGAATGACGAATCAAGTGAGGCAGGAAATGCCAAACCAGCACAGTAATTGATTTGACACATATTCAATAAATAGGGTAATTTTCTAAAAGATACATGGCAAATCAAAAATGCGTATCATGTGGAATTAGTTTCTTTTCTCCAATGGGTAAAGACAAATGTTCCAAATGTGATGGACAAGAATCACAAGGACACGAAGGTCATGATTCTTGTGGTTGTGGACACAGCCATTAATTCATTTTTTTTATAACATGCATATATTGAGCAAAAAAGTATCAAAATCATGGTAAAGACATCTGTCCAAATGAAAGAAATGATAGAAGAATTTATCAAAATTACCAAAATCAATTATGAAGATCAGACAGAAAAAATTAGAGAAAAAAGTCAAGCGATTGAATGGCAATTCAGAGTGGGGGCAAACGTAATTGTCAGTAAAAATTCAAACAGAGATGACAGAGTTCACCTTAATGTAAATATGAGATTCCCACCAAATGATGCAAAATTACTAGTTATGAAGAATCCATCATTTTCAAAAGCAATAATGGAGATTAGTGAGATTTGTGCAATTTGTAATGTAGGTCATCAGTGGATTAAAGATAAAGAAAACATTGCAGGATTGGCTATTTTTTCACATGTAGATGAACTGAATTTAGATAGAATATCATTTCACAACACATGGGATAATGTAGCCAGGGTTTCAGGACACGTTCAAAAAATATTACGTTCAAATTTCAGCGGATTTTCATCTCAGGGCAATCAGGGTGAAACAACTGAAAAATCAATGTATGGATAAAATTCCAAAGATTTATGAGCCATTTGTATTAATTTTACAGTAATTGGTTTGCACGCTAATTATTGTTGATTAAAAGTTGGCCAGTCGTAAAAATTATTCATCTAATACAGATTAGACAAACTCAAGATTATCTACAATTCCAACATGTTCGATATTTAGTCTCATAATCGATGTCAATTTCATCAATTTTCATTATTCTGTATCTCTTCTATTTTTTCTTCTTCTTCAAACATAACTCGTTCAAACTCTTTTCTTAAATGATCACATTTTGTTTGTTTTTCATCTTCATCCATTTTTGAGAATCGGATGTTCCTAATTTCATCCACAATTGCAGAAATTTTAGCATTTGTTTCAAACATTATGTCATCAATCTTTTTCTGTGTATCTGAATCCATAGTCATATCATAAGAAATGCTCCACATTAGGATTATCTTGATTTTTATTTCTGATAATCAAGGATTTTCTTTTAATTGTAAGATAATGAACAACATGTAAAAATTATAAAATATGATACAAACAAGATTTACAGAATTTCATCAAACATACAAAAGAATAGAGTAGATTAATCTATTTTTTACCAAATTTTCCTAACAAAGGAACAAAAACATAATTAGATTGATTTTTGATTTCAATATTTCCCACAGATGTTTTTTTTAGTAAAATTAACGATTGTGAAGTATCACCAACTGGTGCAAGTAAAAGTCCATTTTCCTTTAATTGTTCAAGTAAAGGTAAAGGAATTTCTGTGCATGCAGCAGTAATTATTATTCTATCATAAGGAGATGCTTTTAGATATCCAAGGCTACCATCACCCAAAATAACATGAACATTTTTTATTTTTAAACTTCTTAGATTCACTTGAGCAAATTTTACTAACTCTGGATGTAGTTCAACAGAATAAACAGTTCCTTCTCCTACCAAATAAGAAAGAATTCCACTTTGCCAACCGGAACCAGTACCAATCTCAAGAATATTTTGTCCATTTTTAACATCCAACCATTCAGTCATTCTAGATACAACACCAGGTTGAGAGATAGTTTGATTTTTCATAATTGGTAGTGGTTCATTGTAATATGCATAATCTAGTTCAGATTTTGGAACGAATTTGTGCCTCGGGATATTTCTAAATGCCAATTCTACGTTATGGTTGGTTAGATATCTAGAATTTTTCAGATAGGAAATTAAATCGTTTAGTGCTATATGATATTTTTTTTCTATCTTCATTTGGATTAATCTCCAACAATTATTTTACAATCATAACTGGAATTGTAGATTTATGAAGTACGTGATTTGATGTGCTACCAAAAAACATCTCTTTTGCAGAACCCATTCCTCTTGAACCAATTACTATAAGATCAAAATTTTTTTTCTCAGCAATATCTACAATTCTTTTCCCACTATCACCATAAGAAACCCTATCTGAAAATAAAATTCCATTTTGTGCTGACCTTAATTTAGCTTTTTTCATGATTTGTTCTGCATGTTTTAACAACATTTTTTCTAATGATGATATTGGCTCACTTGTTTGAGGTTTAACCATACCTAATACATACACCCCAGTAATCATAGCTTGGCATTGTCTTGCCACATTAATTGCAGTATCAAGACCACGAAAAGAATTAGGAGAACCATCTAAAGGAACAAGAATTTTTTTAATTTTAGGTAGCACGTAATAAAATAAACTACTTTGAAGTTTAAAGACTACTGTTATTACCTTAGTTGATTTTCAATAATGATAATTTCTAAATTTAAAATTTTTACAATTAATATTCAAAAACAGAATTATAATTATTTGATAATGGTTACTGGAGCCTTTGCTTTATGTAAAACAAAATTTGATGTACTTCCAAAAAATAATTCCTTTGGAAATCCCATTCCTCTTGAACCTATAACAATTTGATCAATCTTATTTTTGGGATTATTAGCAAATGTGGTCAAGTCTATACCTGAAGAATGACCACCAATAACCACTCTTTCAAATTCAATGCTATTTTTTTCTACTTTTTTCTTTGCAATATTCATTAATGCTTTAGATTCTTTTTTCCATTTTTTCTCTGGAAGTATAGGTGCACGAACAGCAGAAAATGCACTAAAGCTTGTATCACTATGAACACCAATAATTATAGCGTCAGATTGTTTTGCAAATGAAATTGCCTTATCTAATCCTCTAAGAGAATTTTTTGATCCATCCAAACAAACCATAATTTTCTTATTATTCATACAAAACAAGAGATATACTTCCTATTTATTTCAAAAGATAATCGTTAATTTTGAAAACAAGTATTCATACATGATTAAAAAGAATATTCTAATTAATCATGATTTTTAATCATTTTGTCAATAATACAGGAGATTTAGCTTGTTGTGACACACTATTTGCTACACTACCTAACAATAACTTGTTAAATCCTGTTCTACCATGAGAACCCATTACAATAAGATCCATTTTGTTAGTTTTTGCAAATGCTACTATTTGATTTGCTATAGCATATGTTGGAATTATTTTACTTTTGATTAATACATTTGATTTATTTTTTGTATTATTTACTAATTTTGTAATATTTTCTTTGGCAACTTTTTCTTCTTTTTTTAATATTGCTTTAGTATAACGTGAATCATAATACCATACACCACGATATACTGGTTTTAGAAGACATGCAAGAATTGTTATTTTTGAGTCATATTTTTCAGCCATATCTAATGCAGTCTTAAATGCATGAAGAGAATATTTTGAGCCATCATACGGAACTAAGATATTTTTAAAAATCATAAATGTTCATAGTGTCTAAATCATTAAAAGTGTATATCATATTTTTCAAAGATGAAAATCAAATTACATTTTTGTTGATATGTTTTATTTTCTATAGATATTTCCATAATTCAAACTGATTCTATTCATGACTTTATTTTCTTAAAGGGTACAAAGTAAACCCAATATTCTAATTTTTGAAAATTACGTAAATAAGATAGCTATAGAAATAACAATCAATGTAATTCCTGCCACAATTATTACACCTTTAAAGAACATTTTTAGTCATCAAATATTTCCCTATATTACTTTACAGTAACTGAAGCTTTTGCCCAAGGATGAATCATACAAAAGTAAGAATATTTTCCTGTGTCATCAAATTTATGTGAAAATGTTTCATTTGATTTTATTAATCCGCTATTAAATTCCCCATCAGGACCAGAAATAATATTTCCACTTGTTACTGTATGTACTGAAGAATCATCATTTTTCCATATTACTTCACCACCTTTGAAAATTATCAATGATGGTGGATCATAACATTTGTCTACTTCACATCCTGGAACTGACGTACCTTTTGGAATACCAACTAGTCTTGCAGGAAGTTTGGAAGTGGTTAATTCCTTAGTGGTTTCTATTACTTCTTCAGCTGATTGTTTTCCCTTCTCAATTACTTGTTCAGTTTTTTCTGCTGCATGTTTTGCATCTTCTATTGTTTGTTTAGTAACTAACATTTCAAATTCTATTTCTTTTTTTCCATTTTCTATTGAAATTTCATTAGAAGGTAATGAAACATCAGATACAAAATTAGAGTTAATTCCAGCAAATCCAACCCCTATTGCTACTATTACAATAGATACAGCAATTCCTGCTTTATCCATAGAAGTCATAAAGTAAAATTGCTATCTTGTACTAATAAATAGAAAATAGAATATTCAGATTTGAAAATCATATCAAATCATTCCAAATACCTGTAAATTCATCACTAGGTACAACAGTTCTTACTTCTAGAAATCCTAAATGTTCAAGCCATTGTCTTTTATCAAAATATTTGTAGACTCCTTCTTTGTTAGGATAAATAGTAAGGGTTTCTTGTTCTCCAATCTCTAAAAGATCTGTTTGGATATCTAATCCATCAATGTATAATCGATGTTCTGTATCACCATTATTTATGACAGTTAACAAATACGCAAAATTAGTTCTAGTAATAAGATGAGGGTTAGGTTCTCCACCTATACCTATAATTCCTCGGAGTTGAACTTGTCCATCTACATCTTCAAAGACAACAGTTTGTTCAACACGTTCTTGCCAAAAAATGGAAACATGTCGTACATTTCCTTGACCAATAAACCCAATTATTACTGCCAAAGATACAACACCGATTAAAATTGCAGCAAGTATCAGTGTTTTATCCTTTGAGATCATAATTTGAATTACCATTGTAAGAATAAAAAATAATGTTAAAAAATAAGAGAATTAACTTGTTGGGTTCATTGCAGCAGCACGATCTTTTACTTTTTGATCAACTAAAGCATCAACATATTGACCTGGTTGGGCATTACAATCACCAATGTTAACTGAAAAACCATCAAAGGTTTCTCCAATACAGCCTTCATCTGTAATTGCTATTATTTTGACTAACTCCATATTTGTTTCAGGTGCAGTATAGAACATCATCAATATAACTAATAATATTGATTTTTGTAAATTCTTGATTAAGGATTTGTGGATTGTAAATGTTTTTCAATTTTCTCCAATAGTTTTTGTTTTAATTCGGGATCATCAACTGTATGTTCAAGCAAGTCTTTCATTAGTAGATGGTGTCTATCCATTTCATCCATTACTTGTTGCTTCATCATAGGATCATTAATTCCAGACATCATCATGTCATGCATTGAAGTATGTTGAGACATACCACTCATCATACCTGTCATGTTTCCCATCATGTCTGAATCCATCATGTTGTTTCCCATCATACCTGAATCCATCCATTGTTGTGACATTCTAGGATTATTTGACATCATTTGATCAAACAATTCTTGATTTTGAAATTTCATAGACATTGGATTATACGTATTTGCAAAATAAGCATAACTTACACCAATTCCTACAATGAAAACAGCAATTACAATTGCAATCAAAATATACTGATTAACCATATGAAATTATCAAAATAATTTTCAATATAATTAATAAGCATGATTTTCAGTGATGGTTTTTAAAAATGGTTTTGTATGTTTTCTCTATATAGGACATCCCATACTCATACGTATGATTCGAGGATCTCCAAGATATGTCATGATAGCATTTTTTGCATTAGGAGTATTACTTGTAGGATTTTCATTATGGGCATTATATTTAACAGATATTCCACAAGAACAATTCTTAGAGGATCCAATTGTTTCATCAGAATCTGCATACAGTAAAATAGCATAACACCCATGTCCATTCCATTCCATCATAGTGAGATGTTTCATAAGTAATGGATGATCATGGACTCCAATTCGGGCGCCAGTTGATGCTTGAAAATGAATTAATGCTTTGTTTCTCAAATATGGAGTGTATTCAATCATCAATGCAATTTGTTCTGTAGTCCATGCCTTGAAACCAGAACGTTTGACTTCTTTTGGAAATAATGCCTCAAGTGGCTTCCATTTTATGTCATTTTCACGATAATTGGAGTTTAGTAGCCATTTGATTCCTCGAAACATTTTGGGAACAGTGTTTGCAGATAGATCATTGTTGTTCACTCGTTTTATCAAATGTCTGGTATATGAAACCAAAATTTTCTGCAATTCATCAGTGGGACAATCAATTAGTTCATCGTCTGACTTTATTGGAGAGAGTTTGTAGAATTGAGATAATCGGAAATTGTAATCATTTTTGGTGGCAGTAGAAAAATTTGATTCAGATATAGTAATTTTATCAGCTAACTCAGACATTTAATGAAAAGTAAGGTTTATTGGCTTAAAACAATTCGTTTAAGAGTAATTGGTTTGCACGCCAAGGTATTTTTGAAGAGTTTCGACTCATCAAATACCCCTAGAGAGAGACTTGTTTTCTCTCTAGGACATTACATTCTACTAGGAGTATCAATACCTAACAAATCAAGTGCATTCTCAAGTGTCATCTTAAATGAATTAACTAGACACAATCTAGTATCTTCTAATTTTTCATCATCAAGACCAAGCACCTTATTTTTCTCATAAAAAGAATTGAAAGAAACAGCTAGATCATGGCAATATTTGGCAACTACTTTTGGAGACAGATTATTTGCAGCATCCCTTACATGGATTCCAAACAAACCAATTGTTTTTACTAAATCTAATTCAGATTTTTCAACAAGTAAGGAATAATCAACATCAATAGAAGGTGTTCGTCCAGATTTTTCCAAAATTCTTGATGCACGTGCAAAAGTGTATTGGATGTATGGTGCAGTATCACCTTCCAAGCTAAGTGATTTTGTTAAATCAAATGTAATTATTTTATCCAAATCTTGCTTTATCATTTCATAACGTAATGTTCCAACTGAAACATTATGGGCAATAGTTTCAATCTCAGAAGAGTCAATTTCAGGTCGCCTCTTAGTAGTTTCTGCAATAACTCTCTCCCTTAGTAACTCATAAACAGAATCTGCACTAACGTAGAGTCCTTTTCTTCCAGACATCTGAGCTTGTTTTCCATCAGTTTCCAACCCCAATGTCTTTGCAGTATCAGAACTCAAAGTTACAGACTCATAACCCAAATGAACATATGCATCAGGAGCAGACTTGAATTTCCCCATCAAATCAGTTACAATTTTTTGAAGTCTTGCTTGACGAGAATCAATTACAGTAATTACTTTTTGCCCTGTAAAATTTTCTTTAGAATTATTAGGATTCAGAGTTGTTTGCCATAATTCATGAGCACCAGATTGAGATGTAGTATATTTTTCATAGTAAAATGGATCTTCTACAAGACCTAATTTCCAGGCAGCGTATGGAATGTCTTTTGCAACATAAGTTGCAACTCCGTTACTTCTCACAATTACCTTATCTTCTTCTTTTCCATCTCCACGAATAACCCAGCACCCAGCATTTTTTCCATCATTTTCAAATTCTACTAATTTCATGTCTTTGAGTTTTTCAAAGATTTTAGACCACAACCCAGAACGAATTATTTGAGATTCAAAATTAAGGCAATCATAAGTTACAGAAAGATTCCAACAAGTTTTCAATTGATTTGTAAGGACTTTTCTTGTGACAATATCTGCAAGTTTTGCAATATCTGATGATTCATCTTCAAGATCTTTTAAAATACTCTTTCTTATTTCTTCAAGACTAGAATCTTCTTCATATTTTTGAGTTGTCTTAACGTAAACATCATCTCCGCAATAATGATCAAACTTTTTTCCATCAGGAGGTTCTTGAGAAAATCCAAGATGAGTAAAACCTAATAAAATATCTGCTACTTGTAATCCAGAATCATCAATATAGTTTAGAACATTAACACGGTAATCGGCTTTTCGTAGTATTCTAGAAATAGTATCACCAATTATGATATTTCTAATATGACCAATGTGTAATGCTTTGTTTGGATTTACACTTGTATGTTCAACAACAATTGTAGATTTGTTTCCCAATTCAACAAAGCCAAATGTGTCTAAATTTGATTCAGATAAAATTAACTGACTTAATTTTTCCCAATTTGCAAAAAAGTTAAGGTATCCAGAGGGATGTGCCTCAGATTTTGTAACCAATGTATTTACAGATTTATTATAATGCTCAGAGAATAGTTCTGCGATATCTTTAGGACTTTTCTTGAGTTGTTTTGCAAGTAAAAATGCAATATTGGAACTAACATCTCCAAATCCAGGTTTTGCAGGCTCTACAGAAAAACTAACATCAGAAATATTCATCTCAGAGAGAATTCTATTGAGATTGTTTTGAACCTCATCTAAAATAGATTGGAAAGTCATTACTATATCTCAGATAATTTAGGTGCTAATTTATCTAATGCTTCAAGAACTCCATCCCCAGCATTTGCAGAAACAGTCATTGTTGCTTCAGATTTTACATCTTCTGAAGCATTACCCAATGCAATACTAGTTTTTGCAACTTTGAAGAGAGGAACATCAGTAGCACTATCTCCAATTGCAATCACATCATCAGAAGAAATAGAAAACTTGTCCATTATTTTTGAAAATCCCGTACCCTTGTCAATTCCAGGAGAATTAATGTGGAAAGCATATTGACTGTCAGATAATTTTACATCGATGTTTTGTTCAGATAAAATTTTTCTTGCAAAATCTAAATCAAATGTTCTCTCAAGTACAACTTCAGTCATTCGAGGAAAAACAGGTTTTTCCACTACACCGTCAATATTTTTTTTAATGACTTCAAAAGCATTTTTGCATTCTTTAATATCGCCAAGTAAAAGATGATCATCAGAATCAAGGGCAATACAACCACCATTTTCACCTACTGCGATTTTTTTGGTACCGCCAAACACCGAGAGAAGATATGCCTCAACTGAAGAGCGTCCAGTAACATAAATCACATCATGACCCATATTTGTAAGACGTCTAAGTGCTTCAAGTGCATCTAAATGAATTCTACCTCCGCCATTTTCAGTGATAGTTCCATCAATATCGACTGCAAATGTTCTCTTTTTCACAAGAATTGTTTTCTGAACCGAATAATATTTGCTGCGTAAGAAAAGTAATACGGTTTTATTTGAATGAAAAGTTGCAGGAATTGAACAGTATTGGGAATTCCTGAAAAAATTAAAGCCATTCAAGATGAAATGGCAAAGACTCAGATCAACAAAGCTACTGAGAAACATTTGGGTTTACTCAAAGCAAAAATCGCCAAACTCAAAAGAGAGCAAGAAGACGACGTCACAAAAAAATCAGGAATGAAACAAGATGGGTTTGATGTTAGAAGAAGTGGAGATGCAACGGTGGTGTTTATCGGATTACCCAGTGTTGGAAAATCCACATTACTAAATAAAATGACAGGAGCAAACTCAACCATAGGAGCATTTCAATTTACCACATTAACAGTAGTTCCAGGAATGATGGAATACAGAGGTGCAAAAATCCAACTATTAGATCTTCCAGGAATTATCAAAGGAGCATCTACAGGTAAAGGGTTGGGAAAAAGAATATTGTCAGTTGCAAGAACTGCAGATTTAGTATTACTTGTTTTAGATGTGTTCCAACCATATCACGAAGATGTGTTGGTTAATGAATTGGGAAATATAGGAATTAGATTAAATCAATTACCACCAAATTTAACAATTGAAAAAGCATCAATGGGTGGAATAGCAGTTGCCCAACAAGTAAAACTTACAAAAATTTCAGTAGATCATCTCAAAGATATTTTACATCTTTATGGAATTGTCAGTGCTCGTGTTGTAGTAAGAGAAGATGTAACATCAGAACAGTTGGCAGATCACATTGCAGGAAATATTAGTTATTCCAAAGCACTAACGATTTTAAATAAAATTGACTTGGTAGACAAAGAATTTTTAAAAAATTTAAAAACAAAAATAAAATCAGACGTAATTGAAGTTTCTGCAAATTCAGATGTAAATATTGAATTATTAAAAGAAAAAATTTATGGGAAATTAAAATTCATCAGAATTTACATGAGGCCAAAAGGAGGGGAAACAGATTTCAAAGAACCGTTAATTGCAAGAGAAGGAGATACAGTTGAAGATATTTGTAACAAACTTCACCGAAGATTGAAAAGAGAATTCAGATATAGTTTAGTTTGGGGTAAAAGTGTAAAGTTTGGCGGTCAAAGAGTAGGATTAAACCATATTTTAATAGATGAAGACGTGTTAACGATTATTAAAAAACGTGGAACATAATTAAAAAAATAATTTTAATTTAGATCAAAAAATAATTTAAAAAAATAACTTTTAGAAGAGTAAAACAAAATAAAAAGAAATTATTACAAATAATCTTACAATACATGCGTAAAAGATCGATTTCTAAAATTATTAGAGATGTGTAACTTATAGATCAAGATTTGAAAGTATTTTTTGAAAGTTTTACGATCAAATAATTAAAAAAATTAGAAAAAACTACTTGACAAATAGTGATCAGTTTGTGTAACTTTGTTTAGTTTAACCACTGAAAAACAATGAAAATGCCGTCTCAACTATGGCTACAAAAAGAAAAGCTGCAACTAAACGTAGATCAACTACAAAAAAAGCAGCTCCTAAAAGAAAAGCTACAAGAAAAACTGCAACTAAAAAAGCAGCTCCAAAGAGAAAGGCAGCAACTAAACGCAAAGCCGCTCCAAAGAGAAAGGCAGCTCCAAAGAGAAAGGCAGCTCCAAAGAGAAAGGCAGCAACTAAACGCAAAGCCGCTCCAAAGAGAAAGGCAGCTCCAAAGAGAAAGGCAGCAACTAAACGCAAAGCCGCTCCAAAGAGAAAAGCAGCAGTTAAACGTAGAGCAGCTCCTAAAAGAAGAGCAGCAAAAAGACGATAATCTCGTCAAACTAACAATCGTCATTTAGACGACGAATTGTTTTCTATTTTTAAATTTTAAAACAGTGTTAACTGTAAACAAAACATTGTCAAATTATTTTTAAAAAAAATATTTTTAAAAATGTAAAATGAAAATACCATAACATAAAAAATAGTTTAGAAAATAATTTTTTGAAAAATTTAATCAATAAAGATAACTCATGAGTTTAATTTGTTCTTCAGTTGAAATAATATTTTTTGTTGTAAGTATCTCTAACAAATCTTTGAAAATTGCTTTTTGTTCTGAAGACATTCCACCAGATGGACCTTTTTCTCCAGGTGGACCAGGTGGACCTCTTGGACCAGGTGGACCGATTGGACCTTGTTCTCCAACACCACCTTGTTCTCCAATTGATCCTATTGGACCAGTTGGACCACGTTCACCTTGTGGACCTTGAATTCCTTGTGGACCTTGTGGACCTTTTTCTCCAGAAGGACCAGTTGTTCCACGTTCACCTTGTGAACCTTGTGGACCTTGTGGACCTTTTTCTCCAGGTGTTCCGATTGGACCAGTTGGACCTTTTTCTCCAACAGACCCAATTGTGCCTTTTTCACCTTTTTCTCCTTGAGGACCAGGAACTCCAGTTAGGCCTTTAGAGCCTGCAGGACCTTGTGGACCTTGTGGACCTTTTTCTCCGATTGGACCTTCACGACCTTTGTTACCTTTGTCACCAAGGGGACCAGGTGGACCGATTGGACCTTTGTCACCAACATGACCTAAAGGACCAGTAACTCCTTTGTCACCAAGTGGTCCAGGTGGACCGATTGGACCTTTGTCACCAAGTAAACCTTGTGGACCTTTTTCTCCAATTGGACCCGGAGTGCCTTGAATTCCTTTTTCACCTTGAATTCCAGATTGACCAGTTGGACCTTTTTCTCCAGAAGTTCCAACAGGACCAGTTAGACCTTTGTCACCAGGTGGACCAGAAGGACCTTTGTCACCAAGTAAACCTGGCGGGCCCCGTAATCCAGAAGAACCTTTGTCACCAGGAGCACCAGTTGGACCTTTGTCTCCTTTGTCACCAAGGGGACCTTTTAATCCAGAAGAACCTTTGTCACCGATACCACCAGTTGGTCCTTTTTCACCTTTGTCGCCAGGTGGACCGGTAACTCCTTTGTCACCTTTATCTCCTTTATCACCAGTAATTCCTTTTTCTCCAGTTAAACCACGTTCTCCAGAAATTCCTTTGTCACCAGGTGTACCTTTGTCACCAGTTGGTCCTTTGTCACCAGTTTGTCCAACAGAACCATCTTTACCTTTTATTCCAAGGGGACCTTGTTGTCCAGGTGGACCAGGTGGACCTTTGTCACCAGGAGCACCTTGAATTCCAGAAGAACCTTTGTCACCAGGAGCACCTTGAATTCCAGAAGAACCAACAGTTTTTGGAGTACGTTTTGGTTTTGGAATTTCAGTTTTAGTTTCAGTTTTAGTTTCAGTTTTAGTTTCAGTTTTAGTTTCTTTTTTTGGAGATGATACAGATGGTTTTGCTAAAGTTACATCAAAAACAGAATGTAATGAGGAAAATAGATCAGTGACAACAATCCAAATGGTACTAAGTTCAGTTACAGAAGTAGGTAAAGGGTTTTCAGGAGAACCAATAGTTTCAGAAAATAATCCATCTTTTACACGAAGATGAAATGTTCCTCGCCATAAAGAAGAAAATCGTTTTGTTCGAAGTGCATCCTCAGAAGGTTTAGAATCAGTAATTGCAATTTGAGCTTCATAAACACCAGATTGTCGAAATGGAGACTGTCCTTGAACTTCTAATCGTGACTGAGATGACATATTCGTTGGTGTTATTTTCAACTATTTCTGTATTTAGATCGCATAAGTAGATGTCATGAAAAAAATACCAAAGTTAGGCTCAGTAAGATGGTATTTATCTAGAGAAAAGTGCATTTGAGCTATTGAAGAAACCTTTTGGGAAAAAAGCAAAGGAAGTAGAAAAAGTAGAATCAGAAAAGATAGTCAAAAAAGAAACTAGTCTAGTTGATGCAGATTATAATCGTAAAAAATTATTCAAGCAAGGGATCAACAGAATGGCAGATGAAAAATTAGAAGAAGCTATCGTCTGTTTTCAACAAGCACTAAGAATTGATCCTAACAGTGTAGAGACATTAATGAAATTAGGATATGCCAGATTTCATGTAGACGAATACAGTGAAGCACTAAAAGTGTATGATAAAATTTTAGATATTGATGTTACAAATCCAGAAGCTTGGAATCTTAAAGCACTGGTACATTATGAGCAAAAAAAATATGCTCAAGCATTAGATGCAGTTGAAAAAGCAGTAGAGTCAGACCCAACATATGGAATGGCATGGTACAACAAAGCATGTTTCTTATCATTGTTAAATCAAGTACCAGAATCATTAGAATCATTAAAACGCTCAATTGAGATTGATGTTAAAAATGCAAGAAAATCAATTAGAGATAAAGATTTTGCAAATGTTCGTATTGAAGATGCATTCAAAAGAATTGAAGAAGTTGTTGTGTTAGAATCAGTAAGACAAGGATACCATACACTGGGCGCAATTGTTTGGACAACATTTTTGGATAAAGTTGATGCAGAAACAGCATTAAGAAAATTATTAGAGAAAGGATTACTTGTACAAAACGAAAAACGTGACGGTCTATCAAAAATTCCAATTTATGATCTGGCACCAAATGTTTCAGAGAAAATGGGTAAAGAAAAGAAAGGTTTGTTTGGAATTACAAGAAAAACATTACCAAAACCAATCAAGCATCTAAAAGAACTCAGTCAATCAATTCAATCAGTAAAAGAAGCAATAGAAGAAAATGATGCAGAAAAGACAATTGGTTTGTTTGAAGAGTTTATTGATCCTGCAAAATCAGGAGAACAAATGATTGAAAATTTCTTTGATGAACACAGAGAAATTAGATTATGGAAGATTAGATTAAAAGATAGAGGAGACGATTACATTATTGAAAATAAAGAAAAGATGTTACTGCTCTTTGATAATATCGAAGTAACAATTACAAAAAAACTTAGAAACGAAATTTCTTAATTATTCAGCAGACAAGTCCCAGTAACTTGCATCTTCTTGTTTTTCAGTAGGTTTTTGAAGATTTTTCCATTCTTTAAAAGAACGAACATACAGTTTTGTGTTTGGTAATCCCACAGATTTTAAAGCATAATATGCCAAGCCTGAAAGAGTTCCGACACTGCCACAATAAGTAATAATTTCTGAATCAGCAGTTACACCGCGATTATCCAATAATCGTTTCATGTCTTCTTTTGGGCGTAAAATCTTGTCTGCAGATGCCAGTGTTCGATATGGAAGGCTAATTGCACCAGGTATGTGTTGTTCTAAGAAATTCAGTCTTTCTCTATTGTCTATCAAAACAACATTATCTCTTGTTTTTGCAGTTTCCAAATAATCAGATGTTGCTAAAATATCAGATTTTAAATTCATAGAATGTTCTTTGTTTTGAATGTCAGGGATTTGAGAGTCATTTTCCAATCCAAGGGATTTCCAATTACTATAAGTTGTTTCAAGTAAAGAAACATCAGAATGTCCAAGGTATTCCAAAGTCCATGCAACTCTAGATGCTAATGCACCAAACGTATCATCATATACAACAACAGATGTTTCATCATCAATGCCCATAGAATTTACAAGTTTTAAAACTCGTTCAGGACTATCATCAGATAGTAAAGTTGCTAAAGGTAAGTTAACAGCTGATGGAATATGATCTTGTTTGTAATCAGATTCACGTCTTACATCAATTACTCTAACACTTTTGTCTCTTATTTCTGAACGAAGTGAATCGATATCAGTTGTAATTTTAATAGATTGGGTCAAGCAGCACATTCACCTTTTCCAGTTTTTGTGTGGTAGCTTGTATCGCTTCCATAATCAAGATAAAAGTCAGGATCATCTTCTTTAGTTGGAGGAGCAACTAGAGGTTCAAGAATTTTTTTAAGATCATTTAATGATTTAATGTTTGAGTTTTCATTTCCAGCAATAATTCTATGAATCCAAGATTTCAAAGTATCATCAGGTTTTTTATTTTCTTTAAACACATCAATGATTTTTAAAATTACAGAGATTACTCTTTTTGCAGGAACTCTAAGAGTTATTTCACCAAGTGTTGTCTCACCATCAGAACGTCCACCCAAAGACATTTGATAATTTGCATACATTTCTTTTCCATGACGTGCACCACCACCAAAGAAACCAATAGTTGCAATACCATGTTGACCACATGAATTAGGACAACCACTTATCTTAATTGTAGAATCACTAAGATCATCATCTTCATCTAGTTTAAGTTCAAGGAATTTTCTTTGAATCTCTTTTGCCAACCTATGAGAGTTAGTTAATGCTAGATTACAAGAGGTAGTTCCAGAACAGCCAATAGGAGCAGTCATAGTTAATGCACCAGATTTTGCCAATCCCACTTGAAGTAGTTTAGAATACAAACGGGGTAAATCATCTTCATGTACAAATCGAATAGCCACATTTTGAACAAAGCCAGTTCTAGCCTTACCTTCTGCTGAAAATTCACGAATAAAGTCAGCTAATGCAGTTAATTGGTTAGAAGTTATGTCACCTGCTTCAAGAGTGATAAAGACAGAATAGTAATCAGATTGTTTTTGTTTGAGAGTGTTTGTTTTGAGCCATCGTGCATATCCATCAGGGGATGACTCTCCACTTTCATCAGAAATTCTAATTGGTCGTTTTATCTCAGTAGGAGTTGTGTCAACTTTTAATTTTGTAATAACTGATTGAGTTGCCCTTACAACAGCTCTTTCTTTTAGAACCAAATTTTGGAATTTTTCCCAACCCATTTCATTTACAAGATAACGCATTCGGTTTCTTGCAAGATTTGTTCTATCTCCCAATCTATCAAATAATTTTACTACTGCAATTGAGGTATACAAAATATCTTCTTCAGGAGTGAATTCTTCTAATTGATGTCCAACAAATGATTTGTTTCCCAAACCACCACCAAGGAAAATTTTGAATCCTCGTTGAATTTCACCATCCACTTCCCTTGTTTGTGGAATTAATCCAACATCAACAATTCTTGCCATACCATGTTTTTCACAGCAAGTAAAAGTGAATTTGAATTTACGTGGAAGGTTTTGAGACATTGGATTTCTTAAAAAGAATTTTGCAGTTGCAAGTGCATATGGAGTAGAATCAAATTTTTCGTCAGGACAAACACCAGCCATTGGACTACACATTACATTTCTAACACTATTACCACATGCTTCACGAGAAGTCATGCCAACTTCAGCAAGACTACGAAGCATTTCTGAAACATCTTCAAGAATTACCCAATGTAGTTGAATACTTTCTCTAGTTGTAAAGTGTGCATTACCAATAGAGTATTGTTCACTTAGTTGAGAAAGTCGTTCAAATTGATGAGGATAAATTTCTCCTGCAGGAAGTTTTATTCGAACCATTGCATAATCATTAGTCATTCTAGTACCGTAAGCACCATGTTGAAGTCTGAATCGTCTAAAACTATCAGCATCATACCAACCTTGACGGAATAATTTTACAGTTTTTGCAAAATTGTCTGCCTCCTCATTTCTAGCCCAATTGGTTTTAGGTTTTACAGGTTTAGCAGTCTGTTTAAGATTAGTCAATACAAAGAAAATTCGAGTTATTTAGATATAAATTTTTGATATATGGGAGGTTTAGGAGAGAAATTTTCAACAAAGTACAATTTTTTCCTATTTTTTCTTAGTAAATTTTTCAAAATTTTTAAAATTAGTTTTGCCTAATTTTTGTAAATTGTGGGAAAGTATTAATTGTAAAGCAAAGGAGTCATCGACATGCAAGAAGCAACTGTTGCAGAGCAATCATCTAAAATTTTTACAGATGTACGTGAAGTAGAAATCACACGTGCTATTGCAAATGAATTTCATGATGTATTAATTGACAGAGCAGAATCAGATGTAATAATTATTGGTGCAGGACCTGCAGGATTAACTGCAAGTCGTGAACTTTCAAATTTAGGATACAAAGTTTTAGTCATTGAACAAAATAACTACCTAGGCGGAGGTTATTGGTTAGGAGGATACATGATGAATCCTGTAACAGTTAGAGAACCAGCACAAAAAATTTGGGATGAATTAGGAGTTCCGTACAAAAAAGTTCAAGAAGGATTATACTTGACACCAGGCCCACATGCAGTTTCAAAATTAATTGCAGGTGCATGTGATGCAGGGGTTAAATTTCTACAATTAACAAAGTTTGATGATTTAGTGTTAAAGAACGGTAGAGTTTCAGGTATTGTTGTTAATTGGATGCCAGTATCAGCATTACCACGTAACATCACATGTGTTGATCCAGTAGCTTTTGAATGTAAAATTCTCATTGATGCATCAGGGCATGATTCTGTTGGAGTTAAGAGACTAGTTGATAGAGGATTAGCAAAATGGAAAGGAATGGAGCCAATGCATGTTAATGATGGAGAAGAACACGTTGTTCACAAAACAGGCGAAGTGTATCCAGGACTAATTGCAGCTGGAATGTCAGTTACAGAAACACATGGTTTAGCAAGAATGGGGCCAACATTTGGTTCAATGTTATACTCTGGAAAACGTGCAGCAGAAATTGCAGCAGAAAAAATCAAAGAGTTAGAAAGATAAGCTATCAAAATCATAGTTATCTTATTGAAAATATCTAAAATTATTCTATATGATGAACCTACAGTTCCTCAAATTCAATTAAAAAAATTAGAAAAATTTATTTCTGAAACATTTCCAATCAAAGTTGAAACAAGAGAAAATTTTTTTCAAGATTTGAATGAAAGTGATTACAAAGAGATTGCAAATACGAGAATTTTTGATTTAAAAAAATCATTTCAAATACACAATCCGACAGTAGATGAAATTAATATTGAAAATCAAAATAAAGATATGTCAAATAAAGAAGAAATGACTCTTTATGATGGATTTGAATTACTAAAAACAATTTCAAGAATTATTACAACAGACGAAAAGGCACTACACATAATTTTTACAAATAAACTAACATGTACGTTTGATGAAAATGATTTTAGATATCATGCAAGAGTTTTGATAGGTTCAAACCCTGTAATAATTTCGACTACAGGGGCAGTTGAAGCTCCTGCAAAACCAAAACAATACTATCTTGATTTGATGACAGATTTCAACAAAGAACGAATTGATGAAATTAAAAAAAAATACAAGGGAGAATTTTTAGAATATGATGATTCAAGACTATCAGAAGTAATTGAAGGATACTTGCTACAGGCAATTATGTACTATGAAACAGGAGATGCGTTTTGTGAGCACAAAAAATGTCGATTATTTAATGCACATTGGCAAAAAGATCTTTTCTTTTCACAAATAGAAAACAAAAAACTTTGCAATAAACATCAAAAAATCATCAAAGAATTAACAAATCAAGTCTGAACAGACTGAATATAATTACGAATTTTTTCCGATGATTTTTTCAAAGACGAAGATTCAGTATCATCAAGTTTCACATGTTGTATTTCTGAAATTCCATTATGATCAATTTTTACTGGTACGCCCATAGCAACATCAGATTCCCCATATTCACCCTCAAGAACAACAGATGCAGGAAGAAGAATTTCATTTTTATTCAAAATTGCATCAATAACATCAAAAGTATTTTTTGCAATACCAAATTGAGATCTGCTCTTAAAATTTCTTAATTTTTTCCAATAATTTCGCACATCATCAGTTATAGAATCCCTACTATCAATCATAGAAAAAAGAGGATTACCCCCAACAGAAACGCCAGAAAAAATAGGAACCATTGAATCACCGTGTTCTCCTAAAACAAGTGCATTAGAAATTGAAGATTGTGGAACAGATAATGTTTCAGAAATATAATAACGAAATCTACTAGTGTCAAGATTAGACGCAATACCAATTACTTTGAATCGAGGAAGAGAACTTTCTTTTTGGAAAAAATAAGTCAAAACATCAAGAGGGTTTGAAACTAGTAAAATTATTGCAGAGGGACAATATTGTTTAATTTTTGCAGCAATTTCTTTAATCATATTTACTTGTAATGCCATATTTTCAGTCCTGTCTTTCATATAGATGCCAACACTTGCAGTTATTACAACAATTTTAGAACCAGAAATTTCTGAATAATCATCAGTGCCACGAATTGAGAATTTGGAGTGAGATGGGATTGCACTTGCAATGTCAAGAGCCTCTCCGATTGCTTTTTCTTTTGAACGATTTACTAATAATACATCATCTAATGCATTTGATACACAAAGAAATGCAATAGATGAGCCGACTCTACCAGTCCCAACAATAGAAATCAAGTTAACTAGTAATAGTTTGAAATGATTTTAAGCACTTCTTTTACGAACACTGTCTCTTTGTCGTTGGTCATCATGTTTAGTTAATTCACCTTCTAGTTTTCGAGACAAGTTATCAGCAATTTTGAGTAGATCCCAACCTTCATCAGTATAGATCAATTGTTTTTTAGAAGTAATAACAGTAAATGTTGCATCATAATGAGTTCTCGAACCTTCAGGGTTTTGAGATTTTACAGAAATCTTTGCCTCAATTAAGTCAGAAAGTACACTTTTAGCTTTTTCTAATGAACCACCTAGTTTTGACATGACAAGTTCAGTAGCAGGATCTTCTTTTGCTAAACCTATTTCATACAAAGGTACTTTTTGAGACATATTATTACTAATCACTTCTGAATTAAAAGGCAATATAACAATTTTCAATCATGATTTTCAAAATCGATATTATCAATCACGTTTTTTAAGAAATTTTAGAACCATCAAGAGGAACGAGTGTTTTAGAAAAGATAGATTTCTTTTGAGTACTTATTTCACAATCAATACAGGTTTTTTAGATTTATGCAAAACATAATTTGATGTACTGCCAAGAAAAATCTCTTTAGCAGAGCCCATTCCACGAGCTCCAATCACCACTAGATCAATTTTATTTTTGGAATTATTTGCAAATTTTGCAATATCATAACCAGGATCTCCTGCAATAGATTTTCCAATTAATTGAATGCCTTTTTTTGCAGCTTTAGTTTTTGCAGAATCCAATATTTTTTTTACTTCCTTCATGTTGTTAAAATCAAGGAAACCAAGAGGATGTAGTGCATAAATTCCAGGCACAGTTTTTACGCTTAAAGCAACAATAGTTCCATGAGATTGTCTTGCCAAATGAATTGCCATATCCAAACCACGAAGGGAATTTTTAGAACCATCAAGAGGAACGAGTATTTTTTTAGTTTTCACTACCATATTTTATATTAAATTTTCAAATTAAAAAACCATATAGTGATTATCTTAATTGATTTTCATTGACAATAATTTAAGATACCAGATTAATTCACTCTATCACGTAATTGATGACAATCACAATTGCAACCTTTTTTACATTTCATTCGTTTACAATCAGAACATTGATCACTATTCCAATAAGGAGCAGTGTTCACCTCAATACCTTGGAGTTAACCTATATCGGCCTCTTCTCATTAAAAATATTATTCTTAACAGAAAGATAGACCAAATCCCCAGTAACAAAAAATAAAGAATATTGCCATTAGGTTCTTCAGAAATAGCATCTTCGTGTAACTCATCAGGTAAATCAAAAGGGGAAACATATGCAATTCCAAGAAAAATTGGAATTGAGATCAATACTATCAGAGGAATAACCATGATAATCATTAATCGTATGTACTATAATTTGAAAATATCTTTACAACAGAATGAAAGTACTGGGATATTCACTTAAATTATTGAAATTCAGAGAAACGACATCATGATGTCAGTAGATTCAGGGGCAGCAGTATTAGAAACTGAAGGCAATAATCCTAAAGCAGCAGACAAAAAGAAAACAAAATTTGATGTGATAATTATTGGTGCAGGTCCATCAGGATATACAGCTGGAATTTATTGTTCTAGAGCAGGATATGATACTTTAATTCTATCAGGAGTATTACCTGGAGGACAGTTAGTAAATACAACTGAAGTAGAAAATTTCCCAGGATTTGAAAATGGAATCATGGGTCCAGATTTAATGATAGATATGAGAAAACAATCTCAAAGAATGGGTACAACAATTGTTGATGATGAAGTAGTAGATGTAGATTTTAGACGTAAACCACTCAAAGTACTAACAGCATCTGAAGAATATGAAGGACGTGCAGTAATTATTGCAACAGGTGCAAATCCAAGAAAAATAGGATTAGAAGGAGAAGAAACGTTTGGAGGTAAAGGAGTATCATATTGTGCAACATGTGATGGTCCATTTTTTAGAAATCAAGACATTGTGGTTGTAGGTGGTGGAGATTCTGCAATTGAAGAGGCATCATTTTTAACAAAATTTGCAAGTAAAGTCCATCTAGTACATAGACGAGCAGAATTACGTGCAAGTAAAGTCATGCAAGAAAGAGCATTAAACAATAGTAAAATAGAATTTCATTGGGATTCAGCAGTAGTAGATATCAAAGGAGAACAAAAAGTAACTCAAGCAGTATTAAAAAATATAAAAACAAATGAAGAGACGTCATTAGACATAGGAGGTCTCTTTGTTGCAATAGGACATGTGCCTAATACAAAAATATTCAAAAATCAAATCGACTTAGACGATGAAGGATACATTGTATTGAAAAATAAGACACACACAAATGTTGATGGAGTTTTTGCTGCAGGTGATGTTCATGATAGAAATTATAGGCAAGCAATTACAGCTGCTGCATTCGGATGTATGGCAGCAATAGATGTAGACAAATACATTGCAGAATCTTCAGATAGTCAATAATGAAAAATGCTCAATGCAAAAAATGTTTGAATAAATTTCATGAAAAAGACATTTACACAATACAGCAATTTCAATATAGAGAAGAACCACCATACAGATGGTCACTAGAATTTTTTAAAAAATCAAACATAGATGAATGGGATTCATTTTGTGAAAAATGCCTAATGGAGTATTCAAAAAATTCAAAAGAGATTTGGGATGAATCAAAAAATTCAAAAGACTAGAGAGTAAGCAAAAATAACAGGTGAAGTATTTTGAGTAAAAATCCAGAAGAATTAAAAAAAATAGTTAAAGAATACAATGAAAAATTAGCCAAATTAGGCACAGAATTAGCTAAAAGTCAATTTAGCTACAAAGTTGAAGAGAAGACAGATGAAAAATACTGGATACAAAGAATTGCAAATTTTAAAAAACATAATGAAAAAAGTTTAGAATATTATAATGAAGTTTATTCAATGATAAAGGAAGTAAAAGAAGATGAAGCAGAGATATTTCTTTTAGGGATTGCAAAATTTAGACAGACAGGTGTGGAGTTACTAAACACCATGACAAAAATTATAGAAAATCCATCAATCATCAAATCAAAAGATACCCAACAAAGTCAATGGAGTAAAGACATTAGGAAAAAACTGACAGAACAAAGTGACGAATGTCTTCGCTTTGAAAAAGAGATCAACACTTCATTTAGAGAATTTTACGATAAATTTGTTAAAGTTATGAATTAATATGCCAAATCAGACATATGTTTTGCATCTTTAAGAGAATTTTCAAACTCTTCTTCACTCATAACATTTTGTTTTGCATAAACACTTTTGAATTTTCTTCCATCATCAGCAAATATTCCAACAACACATGCATCTCCCTCAATAGGGTATTTTTTCATGCATGCATATACTGCAGCCGATGAAGGACTGATCAAAAGTTTGTCTTTTGTAAATATTTCTTTAACAACAGAAAATGCTTCATCATTATCTGCAGAAACCCAATCATCTACAACATCTTCACGTTTTAAAAATAAATCAGGTTTTGCAGATTCTTCAAAATTTCTCCATCCTTGAATAAGATGATTTTGTTGTGGTTGACAACCGATAATTTTTACATTTGGATTTTTTTCTTTAAGGTATGTACCAATTCCAGTAATAGTACCACCAGTTCCGACACCGGTAAAAAAGTGAGTAACTTTACCTTCAGTTTGTTTCCAAATTTCAGGACCAGTTCCTTTGTAATGCCCCATAAAATTTGCTTCATTTGCATATTGGTTAGGAGAATAATATGTGTCAGGTCGTGAAGATGCAATAGATGTTGCAAGTGCTATACTTTGATCAGTTCCAGCCCCAACTTTAGGACAGAGGTCATCACTTGTTTCAAAAACTTTGGCACCAAGATTTCGTATAATATCTTTAGTTTCATTACTTGCCTTTTCAGGAATTACGATTTCAACTTTGTATCCTAGTTGGTTAGCAATTCCAGTTAGTGCAATACCAGTATTTCCAGAAGTAGGTTCTATAATGATACTTTTACCCTTTGTTAGAATTCCTTTATCCTCACCGTTTTTGATCATCCAAAATGCAGCTCTATCTTTTACAGAACCAAACGGATTATGACCCTCCAATTTTGCAAAAAATTCAGTAGTGTTATGTGAAAGAGAATCTAATTTGATTAAAGGAGTATTGCCAACACGATTCAATACATCTGCATCATTTACAACAGTCATGATTTTAATTATTTCACCTTTTTAATTTGAAAAGTGATTACTTCGCCATTTTTTGATAAATCCAATAATTCATGTCCATTTCGAGTAACCCATCTTGAAATATCATCTTCAGCTGCAGGATCATCAGCAGAAACAGTTAGTGTTTGACCAACTTGCATTCTTTCAATCTCAATTTTAGTTCTAAACACAGGTTCAGGACAAAATAATCCAGTTGCATCTAATTTCTTTTCGTCAGATTCAGACATGGTATCTAAATCATCAAAAGTGATTTGTCATATTAAAATCTATTCGAGTTTATCTTGGCTTATGTTAAAAGACACACATGGTATTATTTGAAAAGATCTTCAGAATCAGGACGAATTAATTTTGAAGTTAAATGTTCTTTAAAATCAAATGAATAATCACGAATTATGGCTACAGGACAATTTAGTGTTTTTCCCATAACTAATTCAGCGGCTGCAGAAAATTCATCAGCTATTGCAATTTCAGTCACACGTAAAATATTTTCAAATGAATCTTTTGTACCTGCATAATCCAATAAAGGATTAAGACCAGAAACACCAATTGCACAATTGGTTTGTCCCATTCTAAAAGGGCGGCCAAAAGTATCAGAAATTATTATTGCAATATTTTTTCCAGTTAGTTCTTTGATTTTTTCGCGAATAGTTTTTGCAGAAACATCAGAATTTACAGGTAATAAAGTAGCATATCCATCTTTAACATTACTTTCATCAACTCCAGCATTTGCACAAATGAATCCAGAATTAGTTTGAACAATAATGATTTGATTTTTCATTCTTACAATTCGTTTTGATTCAGACAAAATTAATTCTACAATCCTAGGATCTTTCTGATAAGGAGAACTTATTCCTTCAGCAAGTAACGAAGGTGTAACAGTAGATAAATCAATGAGTCTTCCTTCTTGTTTTGAAATTATTTTTTGGGCAATTACTAAAATATCACCATCATGTAAATCAGAAGAATCAGAAATTATTTTAGATAAATCATCTAAAGGTTCAATCTCTTTGTCGATATGAATCGGTAAAACTTGCAATTATAAGGTCTAAAAAAAGGTACTAAAAAATTGTTTATGCAGGAGTACTAGTTTCTAATTCTAATTTGTAGTGTTTGTTAATAATATTCAAAATTTTTGATAGATCTTTTTCTTCTAAAGTAGTAGTTGCCAAGTCTTTAACTAAGTCTTGAGCACGATATGCAATTCCTAGACCACAAATATCAAACAACTTTATATCGTTTGCACCATCCACAACACAAACAATGTTTTCTTTCTTTTCACCCCATTCTTCAATTTTGATTTTTGCAGATTTTGCTTTGTCAGAGTCAACATTGATTGTAACTCCATCTAGTTTTCCATCTTTGAAAATTAATTCATTAGAGTAAACATAATCCAAACCTAATTCTTCTTTTAATCTACCCATCATCAACGTAAAACCACCAGATACAGCCATGATTTTCCAACCAGCAGCCTTTAAGATTCGACAAGCCTCTTTTGCACCAGTCATGATAGGTAAAGCATCAGATACTTCTTGACAAGTTTTTTCATCAAGGCCCTTCAAAGCTTCAACTCTAGTTCTCAATCCTTCTTCCCAGTTGATTTTTCCTTGAATACCTTGTTTTGTGATTTCCCAAATTTCATCTTCTTTGTTGAGTTTTTCTGCAAGAATTGGCAAATATTCCTCATCATACAAAACACCTTCAACATCAAAAATTATCAGCAATTAATTTCTGATCTGGAAAAAAATTACTAATAATATTAAAGTTTAAACGATTTTTGGATCTAAAAAACGCTAGTAATAAATCACCGTAGCATTATGAGTACATAATGGCTGATGAATTAGAACATAAACACGAAGTAGAAATTTTAGAAAGAGAAGGTAGACAAAAACTACCGCAAGAAGTCAAAGATGAGTTAAAAGCATCAGGTATGATGGATGATAAAGGAAAATTAAAACTCAAAGGCGTCAGTCCAAAAATGCTAAAAAGAATGAAACAAGAATATGTCGAGTGTCCAGTGTTAAAAGAACAAATTCATTTCATCCAGTGCTTTGTATGTCCAAATTTCCAAAGCAGAGTTATGGGTAAAGTTCTCTGTAAAGGCGACAAATTATAAACAAATTTTCTCACGAAAGGCTCATTAGTTAAATTAATTCATTAAATTTTGGTTTGGGTAAAGAAGACGGTATTACAGTTTCAAAAAAGGATGATTTTAGTGAATGGTATACTCAAGTAGTTCTAAAAGCAAAACTTGCAGATTATGCCCCAGTTAAAGGATTAATCGTACTCAGACCAGACGGATATTCAATATGGGAATCTCTAAAAAATACATTTGATAAAAAATTCTCAAAAAATGGAATTAGAAATGGATTTTTACCAATATTAATTCCAGAATCGCTATTAGGAAAAGAACAAAAACATTTTGTAGGGTTTAATCCAGAAGTATTTTGGGTAACTCATTCAGGAACAAATGAAATAGGAGACAGATTAGCATTAAGACCAACATCAGAAACTTTAGCATATACTTTGTATTCTAAATGGATTCAGAGTTGGAGGGATTTACCATTAAAAATTAATTTTTGGAATACAGCATTAAGAGCAGAAATCAAAGCTACAAAACCATTTCTTAGAACATCAGAATTTTTGTGGCAAGAAGGGCATACAGTTCACGCAACACAAGAAGAGGCAGAAGTAGAAGTATCAAAAATTTTGGATATTTATAAAAATACAGTTGAAGAGGAATTAGCTATTCCAGTTACAACAGGGAAAAAAAGTGAGAAAGAAAAATTTGTTGGTGCAGTATACACCACTACAATGGAATCAATAATGCCAGATGGTAAGGCATTACAAATGGGAACATCTCATTTTCTAGGACAAAATTTTTCAAAACCATTTGAAGTTAAATTTGCAGATAAAGATAATGTTGAACATTTTGCATGGCAAACATCATGGGGAGTCTCATGGAGATTAATAGGAGCAATGATCATGGCTCATGGTGATGATAAAGGACTAGTGTTACCACCTAAAGTAGCACCAATGCAAGTTGTAATTGTACCAATTTACAAAAATGATGAAGGTGAAAAAATAGTATCACCAAAAGTACAAACAATCAAGGATGAATTAGAATCAAAAGATATCAGAGTTCATGTAGATGATAGAAGTGGGTTATCACCAGGATACAAATTCAATGATTGGGAACTAAAAGGAGTACCAATTAGAATAGAAATAGGTCCAAAAGATATAGAGAAACAAAGTTTTGTAATTGCTAAAAGATACAATCGTGAAAAAACTAATCTAGAATTTAATGAAATTGAAAAAATACCATCAATATTAGATGAAATTCAAAAAGATATGCTAAGTAATGCACGTGAACAAGCAAAATCAAACACAATAGATATTTCAGATTATACAGAATTTAAATCAAAAATTGAAGCAGGTGGATTTTTCAATTCACCATGGTGTGGAAAACAAGAATGTGAAGAAAAAATTAAAGAAGAAACAGGAGCAGAAATTAGAGTAATTCCATTTGAAAGTGAAGATACAAATCAAAAATGCATCTACTGTCAACAACAAAGTATTTCAATTCCAATTTTTGCAAGAGGGTATTAGAAATACCCACAAATATAATAATCCAAAAAATTCAATTTTGAGATATGACTTCTAATCCAGAGTTAGAACAAAAAAAGCCATTGTTAGAACAGTTCAAAGAAACAAGAAAGAGAACTTTGGAACTAGTAAAAACTTTAGAAAAAGATGATTTTGTTGTCCAAACTGCTTTTTTTATGAGCCCACCAAAATGGCACATAGGTCATGTAAGTTGGATTTATGAGGCCATCATGAGTAAAATAGATAAAAATTATGAATTTTATTCTAAAGAATTTTCAGAGTATCTAAATTCCTATTATCATCAATTTGGGGAACCACATGACAAAGGCTCACGAGGAATCATCTCAAGACCAACAGTAGATCAAGTGTTTGAATATTTTAACACAATTAATCAAAGAGTTGAAAAATTTATCACTTCACAGTCAATTGATGAAGATGCAACAAAATTGATCACCATGGGATTTCATCATGAATGTCAACATCAAGAATTACTAGTATATGATTTACAACATCTCCTTGCAGAACAATACAGACCAATAAGAAAAAATGAAATTCCAAAACAAATCGATGTTAAGAAAAAGTCAATTCAAATCAAAGGAGGGATTTACACAATGGGGTATAATGGAGAACAATATTGTTACGACATAGAACTACCAGAACACAAAGTATACCTAAATGATTACAAAATAGACGCATTTCCAATTACAAATCAACAGTATATGGAATTTGTTGAAGATGGGGGATATGAAACGTACAAGTATTGGTTATCAGATGGTTGGGAAAAAGTAAAGGCAAACAAATGGAATGCTCCAATGTATTGGGAAAAAATTGATGATCAGTGGAATGTAAGAGACTTTTTAGGAATTAGAAAAATAAATCCAAATCAACCAGTATGCAATGTTAGTTACTACGAAGCAGAAGCATATTGTAAATGGGCAGGAAAAAGATTACCATCAGAAGCTGAATGGGAAAAAGCAGCATGTTGGAATGAAGAAAAACAGCAAAAAACAGTTTTCCCATGGGGAAATGAATCACCATCAGAGGAAAAATGTAATTTACTTGAATCATATTTGTGGGGATGCACAGAGATAGGAACACTTCCTAAAGGGGCAAGCTCATCAGGATGTCAACATATGATTGGAGATGTTTGGGAATGGACATCATCAGAATTTACAGGATATCCTGGGTTCAAAACAGGATTTGATGAATACAATGACAAATGGTTTACAAATCAAAAAGTATTACGAGGGGGCTCGTTTGGTACACCAAACATGTCAATCAGAGGCAGTTACAGGAATTTCTTTAGATTAGATGAAAGGTGGGTATTTGCAGGATTCAGATGTGCTGAAAATATCTAATTTTTTGAAACCAAAGTTAATGAAAATAATTTTTTATCATCTAACCAAGAATTTTCAATACTAAAACCAACGCTATCAAGAAGAGTATGTATTTGAGATAGATTATACTTGTGAGAATATTCAGTATGGATTAATTCATCTTTATCTAAATTTAATTTCAAATTTGATTTTGAGATGATTACTGATTGATTTACAAGAGATTTCAAATACATCTCAATTCTTTGTTTTTCTTCATGGTAAACAGAATGATGTTCAAAATTTTTCAAATCAAAGTCAGCATCAAGCTCATCATTAATTCTAGAAAGTACATTTAGATTAAATTCTGCAGTTACACCTTGAGAATCATTATAAGCATTTTCTAAAATTTGCTTATCCTTTACTAAATCCAATCCTATCAAAAAAAGATCTCCTGATTTCATAGTTGAATGAATTTTCTGTAAAAAAGCATATCCATCATGAGGAGAAAAGTTACCAAAACTAGAACCAAGAAATAATATCAAATTCTTTTTATCATCATAATTTTTCAGAAATTCTAAACCGCCCTCATACGTATCAATAATTCCAGTAATGTGTAATTGATTGTAATTAGACAATAACAGTTCTGAGCTTTCAGTTAGAATTTCAGATATATCAATAGGAAAGTATTCAGTTTTTTCTTGTAATTTTGTAAAAATATCTAAAATTAATCTTGTTTTTACAGATGCACCACTACCTAATTCAACTAGACGAGTAGAATCATCAAGAAATGGGAGTAATTCAACCGGTAATTTTTCTAAAATAGATACTTCGGTTCGTGTAGGGTAATATTCAGGCAAGGTACAAATTTTTTCAAAAAGTTCTGAACCTTTTTTATCGTAAAAGAATTTTGGCGAAATGAATTTTGATTTACAATTAAGACTAGCAGATATTTCTTGAGAAAAGGTTTTTTCTATTTTTGTTGCATGAGGCTTGTAATACTGTAGTTTAGAATCAACCATATATTTTTTGTAATCTTGATTTTCTTGTAAAGTATTACTCAAGTATTAAATCCATTTTTAATTAACATAAATGCTTTATCCCAAATTTTACGCATGGGCAATTTCTTGATATACTTCATTATTCAACAATATCTAGTGAAAGAAATCCTCAAAGTTGAACATTTGAAAAAACATTTTGTAAAAAAAGGAATGTTTGGTGCAAAATCAAACACAGTTAGAGCAACAGATGATATATCATTTTCATTGTATGAAGGAGAAGTTTTTGTTTTAGCAGGAGAATCAGGTTCTGGAAAATCAACCATTGCTAAATTAATTTTAAAATCAATTGAATCGGATTCTGGAAAAATTATTTTTGATGGAGAAGAAATCAATAATGATGAAAAAAATTTAAGAAAAATTCGAATGAATTGTCAAATGATACATCAAGATCCATATGATTCAATTAATCCAAGAATGCGAATTGAAGGAATTGTATCTGAACCACTTGAAATTCATAATATAGGAAACAAAAATGAAAGAAGGAAAAGAGTGATTGAAGTTTTACATGAAGTAAAATTAGAACCAGCTGAAGAAATCATAAAAAAATATCCACACATGTTGTCTGGAGGACAAAGACAAAGAGTAGTACTAGCAAGAGCATTAGCATTAAGACCCAAAGTTATCTTAGCTGATGAACCAGTTTCAATGTTAGATGTGTCAATTAGAGCAGAAATGCTAGAATTGATGCAGCAATTACAGAAAAAATACAATATTTCATTTCTATATATCACTCACGATTTAGCTACTGCAAGGTATTTTGGTCAAAGAATAGGTATTTTGTATTTAGGAAAGATTGTAGAAACAGGCCCAATTAATCAAGTTCTATTACAGCCAAAACATCCATACACTCAAGCACTAATTGATGCAATTTCAGAACCAGACCCAAACAACTTACACAAAGAAAAAAAGATCAGAATCAACGAACCAACAGATGTAGATACCAATCAAGGATGCGGATTTAGAGCAAGATGCCCATATGTTATTGAAAAATGTGAAAAAGAACCTAGTTTAGAAAAAGTTTCTGAAGATCATCTATCAGCATGTTATGTTAAACTAGACTAGGTGGTCCTAACAGAAGGCATTCGTTTGTCTTTGTATGTAACAACATGGGAAACACCATTTTTTGGAAATACACCATAAATCAATTTGGCTTTTTGTATTACAGAATCTTTTAGAGAAACCATAATGAATTGACTTTCTTTTGCTCGTTCTTCCAAAATATTTGCTAATCGTTCAGAGTTTGGAGCATCAAGATGGGCATCTACTTCATCAAACAAGTAAAATGGTGAAGGTTTGAGTTTTTGTAAAGCTAGTACAAACACAATTGCAGCTAGTGTTTTTTCACCACCACTAATTGAGGTTGATTCTCTTTTCGGTTTATTTGGGAATTGGATAAGATAAGATATTCCAGAATTAAATATATCATCTTCATTTTGTAATTCTAACCAAGCATTTCCACCAGTCATCTTGTTGAAAATTAATCTAATTTCTTTATCGACTTTATCAAATGCATCCAAGAATGTTTGACGTTTGTCTTTTTCTATATCTTCAATAAATTTAACAATAGAATTTCGTTCTTCTTCAAGAGAATTCTTTCTCGTAGACATTGAACGATAACCATAAGATACTTCAAGATATGTTTCAGGGGCTTTTGCGTTTAATGCATTAAGGGAAGATAGTTCAGTAGATAATCCAGAAACAATTGATTCAACATCAAAAGTTTCCATATCCTTGCTAAACCCAAATGCAGATAGAATTTGGTGTAATTTAGATTCAGTTTCAACTAGATCATGTAAATCACGATTCAAAGAATCAGATTGACGCTCCAAATTATTGATTTGTTTAGTGAGTTCTCGTTCTTGTTCAGTTAAAACTTTGAGTTTATCATCATATTCTCTTACATGTCCAATTGAGGAACCAGAAGTGGCAATCAATTCTTGTTCTTGTTCTCTTAGTTTTACAAGAACCTCATTTTTTGATTCACGTTGTGTTTCTAATTGCTGAATTTTTGTTTCTAATTCTTGTTGTTCTGATTTTAAAGAGTGTTCTTCATCATGAAGACGATTAGATTGAGATTTTTCTCGATTATCTTGTGTTTCCATAGTAGTAAGTTGTGATGATTTATCCCTATACTCATTCATGATAGTAGTATGTAGTTTTTCAACATCAGTTTTTTTAGTATTAATTCTTGAAAGTTCATTTGCAATACGGGTTTGCTCTCCACTGGCATAGTTTTGTTCGACAAGAGTAATTCTCTCATTTAATGATTCAATGTGAGATTCATTGGTACTTACTCCAGAATTAAGTATATTATTTCTAGATGTTAAATCAGAAATTCTTTTGATTAATTGTTCCTTCATATTCATAGTAGATGTAATTTTTGATTTCAAATGATCATAATTTTCAGTTGTAGAAGACAGGGATTGTTCTGATAGAGATAACCTGTCAGAATTTAATTGAATAGAGTCATCTAATTTTTTAAGTAGACGTTTTTTATCAAGCATTATTTTTTTAACTAACCCAATTGATTGGAACAAACCATCAATATCACTGCTGTATGAAATCAATTTTGTAAGTTTTGAGATTTTTGAATTATTATCAATTACAACAGTACCGGTTTTGGCTTCAAAGAATTCACCGTCCATTGTAACTGCTTTGTATCCAGATTGAGAGACATTATAGGCCGATTCTCTAGTCTCAGTAAGCACAATATTTCCAAACAAGAAGGTTTTGAGAGCAGAATATGCAGGCTTGCAAGATACATTGTCAGCAAGAACACCCAATACTCCAGGTTCTTTTGGAAGAGTCAAAGAGAATTTAGGAATTGATTCAAGTGGAATAATTTTTAGTTTAGGGAGTTTTTTGTTTTTTGCAACTTCAGCAATACCTAACAAAGTTGCAAAATCCTTTACAACGATTGCTTTAATCCAATCAGAACTAGCTGCCAATACAGAGCGCTCATATTTTTTATCCCAAGAAATCATCTCATAAACTAATCCCTCAATGCCAAGTCTATCGGCATCTTCTTTTAATTTTGCAACAGTATAATCTTCATGCATGAATCCTTTTACAGTTTTAATTTTTGATTCAATTCGTGTTGCAGTTTTACTTGATTTTTCAATTATTTGTGCCCATTCATCCATATCATTAAGAATATGAGATTTTTTACCTTGGTATTTTTTTATTCTAGACTTTAATTCAGTAATGGTTTCATCACTATTTTTCATCATTGATGTTAATTGGGATTTTGCTTGTAGTAATTCTTCAACACCTTTTTCCAAATTATTTAATTTAATTGAATTTGTTTCGATAATTTTTGAAGATTGTTCTTTTTCATGTTGAGATTGTGAAAATTTTAGTTTTGCACTATTCAATTGTTCATTAAGATTTTTAATTTTGTTGTCAATATCGGATTTTTTTGCAGCAGCTTCAGATTGTTCGGTTAATACTTTTTGTCGTTGAGAATCAACCAACTCTAATTCTTTACCGATGTTGTTTTTCTTTTCATTTGTTTCATTAATGGATTCTTTGATTTTTTGAATTTGAGTGTCAATATCAGATCTGGCAACATCAATAGAATCCAATTCAGATTTAAGTTCCGGAATTCTCACAGTAATTCGTTCAATTCTTTTTTGAGATGCAGAAATTGCACTGTTGTCAATTTCATATTGCTCCATTGCAGAACTGATTTCAGAATCCAATGTAGATTTTGTTTGGTTGTATTCATCAGCTTCACCCATTAATTTTGATTTCTCAGTTTCAAGAGTGTTTATTTCAGTTTTTAAAATATTTCTTTCATCACTGTATTTTGTAACTTCAGCAGTCAAAGTATGCAAAATGGTTTCTTTAGTTATTTTTTGTTCAGAAACTATTTTCATTTTATTTGCTGCAGCAATTGCTTTGTAACGATTTAATTCTCGTTCTAAAATATCATGTCGTAATTTTTGATTTCGTTCTTCTTCTAGTTCATCAATTCGTTTTTTGATTTCACCCATTTTAGCAAGTGCGATTTCTAATCTTCTATCTGCTTCATCTAGTTGTTTTATTGACTCTGATTTTTTGTCATCAAAATAAGATAATCCAATTAAATCCTCAATGGTTTTTCTTTTTTCTTCTGAAGTAAACTCTGAAATTCGTGTAACAGTTCCTTGTTGTACAGCATTAAGTTGACCCAACCCAGCATTTGCCATATCAAGTAAATCAAGAATATGGCTTCGATTGGTTTTCTTTTTGTTAAGATAGTAAGTATTTTCGCCATTAGCGTCCATTTCTCGAGTAATTTCAACCATATCAGAATCAACAGGAATTTTTCTATCAGAATTGTCAAAATGTACACTAGATCTTGCCATTTTAGGACCTCTTCTATTTCCCTCAATATCATGAATTAGGGATCGAAGTTTATCCACCCTCATTACTTTTGGTTTGTTTTCACCCATTGCAAAAATAATCGCATCCAAAATGTTACTTTTCCCAGAACCGTTTGGTCCAGAAATAGATACCAAGCCAGGTTCAAATTGAACAGTAGTATTCTTAAATCCAAATGATTTGAAACCAAAAATTTCTACTTTTTTAACATGAACCATTGTTAGTGATTTTACAACTTGTGTGATAATCGATGGTTAACAAGTTTAGTTGACAGTATTGATTAATTTTTCTCGTTTTACTATGATATTTTTCGTAATGGATCATAAAACCAGGCTTAAAACTAATGTGATGTTTAGAATAAGGGATATGATTCAGCCTTAACCATAATTCCCTTGAGTGCCTAAAGCATAATGGTATTTTACAAATTAACTAATGAAAATTAGCATTAACACATAGTTTGTTTAAAAAATAAACAATTCATCATCATGATCGATTTAAAATACAAATTAATTCCAATTAAATGAAAAATCAGATATTATAATTACCAACAAGAAAAATAAAACATATGGTAAAATTAGGAATTATTCAAACTTCATCATATAGTTCTAATCAAAATGGGATCAAAAAAATTTCAGAGATTTTAAAAAAAATGGGAAGTAAAGAAACAGAAATAGTTTGTCTACCAGAACAATGGTTAAAAAATAATGAAATTTCAAATTTTGATTCAGAGTTTAGTGATTTTAAAAAAATTGCAAAAGAATTTTCAATGACCATCATCCCAGGAGCATTTTACCACACAAAGAAAAAGACAGCAATTGTCGCACCAATAATAGGACCAACAGGAGATATTATTGGAATTCAAGAAAAAATACATCCATTTGATTATGAACGTAGATCAGTAAATCCAGGAAAAGAGGCAAAAATATTCAAGACATCTTGTAAATTTGGAGTAATAATTTGCTATGATATGGTATTTCCAAAAGTGGCAAATAATCTAGCAAAAAAAGGAGCTGAAGTGTTATTTTCACCCAGTAGAATCGTCAATAGAGGCATAGAGCCATGGAAAATGTATGTTCAAGTCAGGTCATTGGAAAACAGGATACCAATTCTGGCCGCAAATGTACAAAATCACAAGTTTGGTGGAAACAGTATGATTGTAGATTTAAAAGAAAATAACAAAGTATTCACAACAAAAATTTCTAGATTAAACAAAGAAGGTAGTATTTCAAAAGAATTTGAATTGAAAAAATATGAATCAAGTAGAAAAAATAGGTTTTCAGATTCTAATAAATTTCAGTAATTAATTTCCAGAAACAAACTCTTCGCATGCAGCCTTTGCTTTAACGTCAGATGTTTGTTCAATAGGATGTTTCATCAAATAAGCACTTGCAGGTTTTATTGGTCCACCAACTCCTCTATCAAGTGCAATTCTTGCTAATCTAATTGCATCAATTACAATTCCAGCAGAGTTTGCTTTATCATCAACTTCTAAACGAACTTCCATGTTGTATGGAATGTTTGCCCATTGTCTACCTTCAATTCTCATAAACATTAATTTTGTATTTCCTAAAAATGGAATAAAGTCAGAAGGACCAACATAAATTTGATCATCATCCAATCTTTCATTAAGTTGACTTTGAACACTTTCTGTTTTAGAAATTCTTTTTGATGCTAGTCTATCTTGTTCTTTCATATTAAGAAAATCGGTATTACCACCAACGTTAATTTGATATGTTTTTTCAATTTTTGTTCCTCTATCGCTACAAAGTTTAGCTAAAGTTCTGTGAACAATTGTTGCGCCAACTTGTCCTTTGATATCATCACCAATGCAAGGAATATTTTTTTCTGCAAACTTTTTTGCCCATGTTTCATCTGATGCAATAAATGATGGAATACAATTTACAAATGCTGTGTTTGTATCAAGACAAATTTGAGCCCAAAATTCAGTTACCTTGTCAGAACCTACAGGTAAATAAGATACAATAATTTCAGCACCAGTATCTTTTAGAACTTGTTTTACTTCTGCTGTAATCTCTTCATTTGTTTTAGTACTTGAAATAGGATTGATTTTATTTTCCACCCAAATTCCCACACCATCTAATAATGGACTTTCATAGACTTTAGCATCAGTTTTTGGCATATTCTCATTTGGAATCCAATCTACCATGTTAGGAGATTCATAAATTGCATCATTGAGCGGTTTTCCTACTTTATTTTCTCCAACATCAAATCCGCAAACAAAATCGATATCATGAATACCATACCCTGCTAATTTATCATGGATAATTCCTGTAACTTCTTGAGAAGGATTTTCTCGATAATACTCTATACCTTGAATTAAACCTGAAAAACAATTACCTATACCTACTAATGCAACTTTGATTCTATCTGACATTCGAAAATTGGTGTTATTTGACGGGTTTAAAGTTTTCTTAGAAATTAAAAAAAATCAATTATTGTAAGGCAGGATTTTATACTTGGCGACGACAATTCAGATAATGGTAGATCCAGGTCGCCCAGTAAAAGATATAGAAATTGATTCAAACACATCGATTGAAAATATTTTTGAAGAACTTTCCCAGTCAGGAGGATTTGAATCAGTAAATCTTTCAGACGGTTTAGAAATTTTATCAGAAATGATTTCAGACAAAGAATGTCTCAAGTTTGTTTCATTTGTTGGAGCAGTTGTTTCAACAGGATTAAGAGGAATTATCAAAAATATGTTAAAAAACAAATGGTTTGATGTTGTATTAACAACGTGTGGGGCATTAGACCACGATATTGCCAGACATTTTTCACATTACAAAGAAGGATCGTTTACAATGGACGATAACGAATTAGCTGATCAAAACATTCACAGATTAGGAAATGTGTTGGTTCCAATGGATAGTTATGGTCCACTAATTGAAGAAAAGATGCAGTCATTTTTAGAAGAAGAGTATCAAAATGGCAACAAAGAGATGACTACTGCACAGATTTGTAAAATGATTGGAAAACATTTGGGTGAAGATTCATTTCTTTATTGGGCATACAAAAATGATATCGATGTAGTAGTTCCAGGAATAATGGATGGTGCGGTAGGAAGTCAAATTTGGTTATTCACTCAAAAACATAATGATTTTAAACTCGATATGATAGGAGATGCAAATTTACTCTCAGGTCATGTGTTCAAAGCAGAAAAATCAGGTGCATTCATGATTGGTGGTGGAATTTCAAAACATCATACACTTTGGTGGAATCAATACAGAGAAGGATTAGATTATGCATTTTACATTACAACGGCACAAGAGTTTGATGGAAGTCTTAGTGGAGCATTAGTTAGAGAAGCAATTTCATGGGGTAAAGTTACAAAAAAAGCAAGGCAAGCAACATTACATGCCGAAGTAACAACAATTCTACCATTCATCTATGCAGCACTAATTTCAAAATTGAAAAAATAAGTAAAAATTTTCTAACCACAATCTAAAATTTCCATATAAGGAGAACATTCATCATTAAACAAATCAATTTTTTCAACTATGATTTCACAAATTTCAGGGTCAAGAGATTGTTCATATGAATTAATATCGTTTAAAATTTTCATATGTTGAATTCCACATGAATTTTCTGAAAAACTTAACAAAAATACAACAATAACAATTCCAATAACAATTAAAATTAAATTTTTAGTACTAATGTTTTGAAATATCAATTTCCATATTAGAAACATTTCGTTGTTTCCCATCTTGAGATGTAAGAGAATCAGATGAAATTCTAACATCACTTACAAAATAACCTACAGAATCCATTCTTTTAACAATCATTTGAGATACATCTACTGCTTGTGTTATTTTTTTTCCTCTTGCTTTTATTGTCACAACATCTCTTGTAGAAAGTTGAGTTAAAGTTGCAGAAACATAAGTCATAATTGGTTTTGTACCAACATAAATCACATCACGTTCTTCCACAGGTTCCGAAGTAGAAGTTTCTGGTGTTGGTTCAGGTTCTGGTGTTGGTTCTGGTGTTGGTTCAGGTTCTGGTGTTGGTTCTGGTGTTGGTTCTGGTGTTGGTTCAGGTTCTGGTGTTGGTTCAGGTTCTGGTGTTGGTTCTGGTGTTGGTTCAGGTTCTGGTGTTGGTTCAGGGTTTTTTCGTGAATCAAATTCTGATAAAATGTCTTCTGCGTCTTTTGATTTGTTAGGTTCACTCAATTTTTAATTCCTTTAATAACAAAATCCCCTATTGCTTTTATTTAATTTTTCAGGTTACGCTCTCGAAGATAGTCATCAAAGATTTTTTCAAGATCGTCATTATTAGTACAATTCCGGATTCTTTCAACCAGATCTATCTCTTCAATTTCATAACAATTTAAGACATCTTGAGAATCTTTGAATCCAAGCATTGCTTTATTTTTGAACATACAATGATAGAGTTTTTCCTTTTCCATTTTTTCAGGTTTAAAATTCACACCATTTTCATCTGTAGATATAGGAGAATCCATGAAAAATCTAATTTTATTTCCTATTTAGATGATTCAAGAATCCACAATGTTGTAATAATCAAAAGAATTCACAAAAGTATTGGAAACAAGAATAGTTTTCCACATAGATTTTGATTACTTTTATGCACAATGTGAAGAAACAAGATCTCCAAAACTAAAATCAAAGCCAGTTTGTGTATGTGTTTTTTCAGATAGAGGTGGGGATAGTGGGGCAATTGCCACTGCAAATTATACTGCTAGAAAATACGGGGTAAAATCAGGAATCCCCATTTCTTTTGCAAAAAAAAGACTAGAAGAAAGAAGTGATGCAGTATTTTTACCAGTTGATTTTGATTTTTACGAAGAAATTTCTGAAAAAGCAATGGAGATAATGAAAGAAAATGCAGATATTTTTGAATATGTTGGAAGGGATGAGGCATATCTGGATGTAACAAAAAGAGTTGAGGGTGATTACAACAAAGCAAGTCACCTTGCTCAACAAATTAAAAATGCAATCAGAGAAAAAATAAAACTTAGTTGTTCAATTGGGATTTCACCAAATAAATTAATTTCAAAGATTGCATCAGATTTCCAAAAACCAGATGGATTAACTATCGTTTCACCAGAAAAAGTTGAGATTTTTTTAGACCAATTAGAGATTAGAGCAATTCCAGGCATAGGTAAAAAAACAGAAGAGAAATTATCTGAAATGAAATTAAAAACAATTCAAGATTTAAAAAAATTGGATGTGTTTTCATTAAACAAAGAATTTGGGCGAAAAAGTGGAACATACATCTACAATGCAGTAAGGGGAATAGATACAGATCCTGTAAAAGAAAGAGAAGAAAGAATTCAATATAGTAAAATTATGACATTAAAAAAAGACTCTAAAGAATTACAGTTTCTTTCAGAAAATATTTTAGAATTATGTAGTCAAGTACACAAAGTTGTAAAGATGAACAACAAAATGTTCAAATCTGTTGGAATACATGTTGTTGAATCAAATTTAACAAGCAAATCAAAATCAAGAATGCTCAGAAACCCAACTGAGAATCTAGAAGAACTGAAAAAAAACACAGTACAATTACTAAAAGAAATGTTAGAAAATCAAACCTCAACAATTAGAAGATTAGGGGTTAGAGTATCAGAGTTATCAGAAATTCAAGGTCAAAGCAATATTACGAATTATTTTTAGACATATCTTTTGATTCTGATTTTTTTAGACGCCTTGTTTCAATTATAATCACAATGAAAATAAACGCAAACAGCCACGGTAGGAACATGATTTCACCTGCAATTTTATGATATTCCTCCCATGCAACAGGATCAGTAGTCACTTTCAGAGCATACCAAGATAGAGAGAAAATTCGAATTAAATTAACACCAATTGTTCCAAGTATCCCTAAAACAAAATACACTGATTTTCTGCCTCTTGGAATATTCATCTTTAGCATAAAGGCCCCAATTACAAGTGAGAAAATGATTATACTATGAACCCCAGCTGATGGCCAAAATACTTGTAATGCCATTGAACCATGTTCGCCTCGCAAAAACATCACATTATCACGTGCTACTGCAGTTCCAAGATCAAGTACAGTAATTACCCAAACATTTGCTTGAACAAAATATGGAACAATGTATTGTAATGGACCAAGTGTGTCATACGGAAAGAATGCGTCAAGTGATAAGATGATAGCTGTTCCAGTAAGAAAGATAGGTCCCGCAGGTGCAATTCTAATCCATCTTTTACCAAAAAATACAGTTAATGCAACAACAATAAAAATCGCCATTACAATAAAATCCCACATCCATGTCCAAGAATAAATTAATTGTACATCAAATACTTGTGCAGAGTCATTAATGTAATCTCTTAAACCATATTCTAATGCAATCAAATAACCAATTACAACTAATGTCATCGGAATTACTGTTAAAAGTCGTTTTTTAGAAATTACAGTTTTTAGACCCACTAGTTCTGCTACAACAAATACTAGTGCAAACAAATAACCACCACGTCCTTCATTCCAACTCCAAGTAATAGAATCAGGAAATGCAATCATTGCAAACAAAATAGGACTGGCAATAATAGAAATTCCAAAAATTAAATTCCAATTTTGCATTATGTTGGATCTAAAAAATTGGTAAATAAATAGTTCAATATTGTAAATTTAGGAAAATTATTTAGAAAATTAAAAAGAGATACTAATCTTCTGCATCTTCAATTTCATCAGATTCGGGATCTCGTCTACCAGGCCTAATTGGAACATAAATTATTGTCACACAAACAAGAGCATAGACTTGAAGATACATCAAAAGGTTGTAAAAATTTGCCTAAAAGGTAATTTCTAATGAATCAAAGTCAAGAATTGATCTTACATTCCACTTTTAGAGACCTGACAGTGGTAAAATAAGTAACAGTCAGAATTCCAATTGCGATTATTCTAATTGGGACCTCATAATTTGTTAAAAATGCAGTTGCAGTAGCTCCAACAGAACCAAAAGTCGAGATAATTGCAAATCCAACAGGTCCACAACTACACGCCCCAGCTACAGCACCAATAATTGAACCAATAACACCACCACCCATTTTTTGTTTTGAACTTTTGAGAACATTTATTCTAAAAATATTCATAGGGATGACTAGTGCAGATAGTGCAGAAATTATCACAATTAAAATAAATCCAAATTCAGTTCCAGAAGGAACATGGCCAATAATATAAGGCTCTAAGAAAATGTATTCAGATAAAATTAACAATCCAATTAACATGGATGAAAAAAATACAATGGATAAAATCAAGTATTTGAAATTTGAAAAAACAAGTTTTATGGTTTGAACCATCTAGATCATAGAATCCATTATTTGTTTAAACACACTAAATGGTTGTGCACCACCTAATTGTTGTTGTCCATCAGGGCCTACGATAAAGAATCCAGGAGTACCACGTACGCCATGTTCCCTTGCTTGTTGAGAATTATACTGTACACGTTTAGAATATTTTTCAGAATCAAGACAGCTGTTAAACAAATCCATATCTAATTCTAGACTAGAAGCAAATGCCTTTAGTCGTTCAGTATTTGCCCAACCATTATTAATTTTAGATTCTTGGAAAGTGTAAAGAATATCATGATATTCCCAATACATTTCTTGATCTTCTGCACAGTATGATGCTTGTGCAGCTTTTGGAGAATCACTACCTAAAAATGCCAAATCAACAAAAACTAAATTTGCTTTTCCAGTTTCAATGTATTCCTTGGTAATTGCAGGTTTTGTATTATGAAACCAATTATAGCATTGATGGCATTGATAATCGCCAAATTCAACAATAGTGATTGGCGCAGATAGATCACCCAAAATAGGAGAACCCATAGATGTAGAGATTGTTCCATGAGTACGGCCCATATCCAAATTTACAGTTTCAGAGGTAGATGTAGAGGCCGCAGCTGCAATTCCAGCAACTATTACTACTAAAATGACGCCTATGATTACGCCTTTTTTATTCATAACAAATGAATTGAAAATGAGTTAAAAAAACTTATTCCAAATTACGAGATGATTTTCTTCTAAATAGATTAACAAATTTTTCTATGACCGTGTCAATTGGACACACCTCACATGTGACACTTGAAGAATGACTATCAAAATGATTTTCAAATTTTTCTCTAGATTCAAAAACTAGATCACATTTTTCACAATAGACCTTTGTAACATTTTTTCTAATATTGTCAACCATAGTGAATTTTAGCAACTAGTGCTTATAAAGATCCTGTTGAAAATCATCATGTGCAAAAATAATTGATAAAATTATAACAGGTTTTTTTGTGATGGTATTAGGAATTTTATGGTATTGTAGTGTAAGATACTATGTGAAACCAAAAGGATGTTCAATTGTTATTTACGATGTATTTGGAAAACAAGTAAAAATCAAAGAGATAAGAACAGATTTTAAAACAAGAGATGTTGCAAAAAGTTTCATTTCAGAATATCAAAAAAGATTTCCACATTATTATTTTTCAATGGCAATAGAAACACCCGAAATTAAAGAAAATACAGTTTTAAGAATTTTTAAAAAAGATTACAAATAGTGTATTCTCATATGAGTATTCAATTCAACTTGATAACGAGTTACAAATCCACAATGAGTACAAGAAAACATATCATTTTGGGGTGGAGGCGTATCTCGTTCAATTATTTTTCCAGAAATAGAAGTGATGTTTATGACATCATGGTTTGATATTACTGCAAAATTAAGATTTTCACCAATTGAATCTAGAAATTCTTTGATAGCAGTAATTACGGTGTTTGTATCAAGAATCTCATCATCATCAAATGCAGATAAAGTGAATTGATGATGTTTGAGAGTAGGAATAGCTGCTACCTGGTCTGAGACATATACAAGTAATTCATTTTTGATGGATAATACCTCCTTGCAATCTATTGTAAGCATAAATTTTCAAGGTAAAATCAATATTTTAGTTTAACAATTACTTGAAAATGATTATTATGGTTCAACTAGATGAGCAATTAAGATGAGAGATTCTGAGACTTTTGGGATTGAAAAAGATCACGGTGAGGAAGTGGTCAAATGGCTAAATGAATATGCCAAATCACAAAAGATGAAATTGGAGGCGAGGTTATACGGACATACAATTTCGACAAAAAATTTTGGGGATTTTGAAATGTTTTCATGGATGGGAGATGTTCAAAATGCACGAAAACTAATCATCAAGGCAAGTAAAAGATTCAAAATTAGAGTTATTGAAGGTGGATACAAGCCAAAAGAGAAATTATTCAGAATGAAAAAATTTGATTTTGCCAAAGTAAAAAAAGGTGAAAAAACAATAGGTCAAATAGAATTTGCAGTATCAAGATTTGGAAAAGAGCAATGGGAAATTCAAAATGAAGAAAGACATTAACAATTCACAAAGGAAATTCAATTAAAATGAAAATAGGGATAATCGGAATAGGAATGTTAGGTAATGCAGTTGCAATGCATTTACTTGAATCAGGTTTTGAGGTAACAGCGTATAACAGAACAAAAGAAAAAACAACAACACTCAAAGAAAAAGGAGCTAAAATTGTACTAACTCCAAAAGATGTTGCAGTAAATTCAGATCTAGTCATAATTGTTGTAAAGGATGCAGATGCAGTAAAAGAAATTTCATTTCAAAAAGATGGAATCATTGAAGGAAAACATGAAAAATTAATTGTGGCAGATATGAGTACAATTAATCCATCAGAATCAAAAAATATTTCAAAAGAATTTTTAAAAAATAGTATTCAAAAATTAGACATTCCAGTTATGGGAGGTCCAAATGTTGCAATTTCAGGAGAGTTAGTGATGATGGTATCAGGAAACAAAGAAAGTTTTGAGGAATGTAGAAAAGTATTTGAAAAAATTGCAAACAAAGTATTTTTCTTAGGAGATAGCGGAGTAGCACATTCAGTCAAATTGGCCATGAATTTACAAATCACAATGCTGGCACTGGCATTATCTGAAGGCATTACACTGGTAAAAGAATCAAAAGTAGATCCAAAAATATTTTTAGAAATTTTAAACTCGACTTATTTCAAAACAGGAATGAGTGAAAAAAAGGCATACAAAATGATTGATGGAAAATATGACGTAACATTTACTCTTGCCAATTTAAAAAAAGATATCAACACAATGATAGATGCTTCAAAATCTTTAGGGATAGAATTACCAATGACAAGTAAAGCTCAAGAAGTGTATGGAAAAGCAGTCAAAGAAGGATTTGGAGAGATGGACTATACTGGAATTATTGAATATATTAAAAAAATCAATGAATCAGATTAATCAAATTTATGAATAAAACTCAGCAAAAATTCTATAAACCATGAGAACTAGATTAGATTATGAGATTAAATGATAAAGTAGTGATCGTTACAGGTGCATCAAGTGATATTGGAAAAGGTATCGTAAAGAGATTTTCAGAAGAAGGGGCAAAAGTAGTTCTGATTGCAAGAAACCTCGAAGGTCTAGAGAATGCAAGAAAAGAGATAGGGAATGAAGAATCAACAGTATCAATTACTTGTGATTTGACTGATGAATCTCAAGCATTACAAGCTGTGAATCAAATCATGGATACATATGGGAAAATCGATATTCTAGTTAATAATGCAGGTGCAATCAATGACCCAAAACATTTTCATGAAATGAATGATTCAGATATCAAAAAATTAATTGACATTAACTTGTTAGGAGTATTCCACATGACAAAAGCGGTTCTCTCAAAAATGTCAGATGTTAAAAGTGGGGCAATTGTAAATATTGGTTCAATTTCTAGTGAAAGAGCAATTCCAAGAGTTCACTTGGCAGTATATTCATCCACAAAAGCTGCAATCTCAATGTTTACAAAATCAATTGCAGTAGAATATGCAAGAAAAAATATCAGATGTAATTGTGTTAATCCAGGAATTATTAATTCAGGAATGATAAAACCATATCTTGATGATCCTCAAGCAAGAAAAGTTTTAGAAGAGCGATTACCACTTGCAAGAATTGGAGAACCAATAGATGTTGCAAATGCAGCATTATTTTTGGCATCAGATGAAGCAAATTGGATTACAGGTACCATCCTAAACGTAGATGGCGGAAAAACAGCATCAGAAGGATAATCTCAAAATTAGGAGATCTGTCGTTTCTTTTTCTTCAAATACACATCATAACTAAATCCAGAAACTAACATCACAATTCCTGTAACTACAGACCACATTACAAAAGATATGATTTCAATTTCTTCCATAAAAGAAAGTCAATGCCTAAACATCTAAAGTTTGGGTCTAAAATATAACTAAAATTAAAAATTGACTATGAAACATCTAAATAGATTTGAGAATTACTTTATTCATGCCAGAATTTGTTTGTCCTGATTGTGGACAGCGTCTATTTCATGAAAATGAAACCACACTAAAGATCGAAGAAACGATTCATTCAAAATTCTGTAGAAAAGAAGAAGGAAAGACCCACAGTTACATGCATAGAGATCTAGCACATATGGAAACTTTTGATGCAGAACGTGAAAATGATACATCAGGTATGCCGGTTTTGAAAAAATAATACCAGTACTCAAAATTATATCCTAGATACAAATTATTCAATATAGTTGCCTAAAGAATACAAATATGATTTAGTAGTGGTAGGAGGAGGCCCTGCAGGTTCATCAGCCGCGTTAATGGCTGCAAAAAATGGGGTCAAAGTGGCAATAATTGAAAAAGAGAATTCAATTGCAGAAACAGTAAGAACAAGCGGAGTTACATGGATTCAAAATATCAAAGAATTTGGAATTCCAGATGATTGTTTTAATCCAATCAAAAATTTTACATTTTGTTCGCCAAATAATGAAGTGGTAATTAGTGATACAGTTCCAAGAGCAGCAGTATTAGATGTTAGAAAAACATACAGATGGTTAGCACTCCAGGCAGAAAAAGAAGGTGCAGAAATTTTTGTTAAAACTAACATTACAGATGCAATAAAAAATGAGAAAGGAGATATCGTAGGAGTAAAGGGAACAAGTCCAGAAGGAGAAGTAATTTTTCATTCCAAAGTTGTAATTGATGCAAGTGGATTCTCATCTACTGTTAGCAAATCAATGGGATTTGTTACTCAATGGGAAAGATTTGGTGCAGGTGCAGAGTATGAAGTGAATGTTGAAAATGTAGATGCAGATACATGGTGGTTAATGGTAGGACAACAATATTCACCTGCAGGATATGCATGGATTTTCCCATTAGGGAAAAATATTGTAAGAATTGGGGTAGGAGTTGGAAAACCAGAATCAGGCATTGACCCCACACAAAGACTCAAAGAAATAATGGAATCAAAATTAGGTCCAATTAAAAAATTAGGAAAAATTACACCAATTGAGTTTCATTATGGGTTAATTCCAAATGATGGATTATCACGAAAAACAGTTTACAATAATTTGATTCTAGTTGGAGATTCTGCAGGACAAGCAAATCCATTAGTATTGGAGGGGATTAGATATGCAATAAAATTTGGCAGGGTTGCAGGAACAGTTTCATCAAATGCAATAAAATTAAGAAAGACAGATGAATCTGCACTTTTACCATATGAAGATAATTGGAGAAAAGAGATTGAATCAAAAATCAAATCAGCAATCAAAGTTCAAGATAGATGGATAGGATTATCAGATAAAGAATGGGATAAAGAATTAGACATCATTAAAGAATTAAAATCAGAAGAATTTCTTGATTTCATAAAAGCAGATTTCGGGTTATCAAATATGCTAAAATTAGCAACAAGACATCCAAAACTGGCAGTAAGACAGTTATTCAATTTAGTAAAAGGAAAAAATTAATCATTGAACATTAAAGAAATCAGTCACCATCAAATCATGATACTGTAATTGGACAACATATACACCAGATTCAAATGGTTGGGATAAAACTTCAGAGAATAATCCTGAAGAATTATCTCTAAGAGTAATTTCTTCAACTAAATTCCCTCTCTGATCAAATACATCAACAAAAAGATCTTCTCTAAATGCAAGGGATTTTTGAACTGCACCAGACAGTACCAATTTATCACCATCAAATTGTGCCTCAATTACTGCAACACGTGAGCGAATTGGTAAATATCTTTCAATAATAGTTTTTAATTCATCCAAATTGTCATCCACATTATTAACATCAACATCAATAAAACCAGATTTTATTTCATTAATTACAGATGCAAATCTAGGATTATTTTGGAAATTTTCACCACCGAATTTTTTTGCAAATGATTCAAGTTCTTCAAATTCACGTGCAAGTTCCACCATATTCAAGTTTGAACTAGAATATTCAGAATCAAATTGTTCTTCAATATGAATAATTTGAGATGCTTTGGAATCCTTATACTGTAATAACACGACATAAAGCCCAGGATCAGTAGGTGCAATCCATTGAGTGTAAAAATTGCCTTGTTTAGTATCAGTAAACTCTAAGCTGCTATGAGTTGAACCATCCATATCAAATACAGTGACATAGAGATTTTCACGTCTATCAAAAACAGATTTTTCAGTTGCTCCTTTAATTACCCAAATATCTTTTTCAGAATCAAATGAAATATTATAGATTAAACTACTATTGTTCAAAACTAAATGTTCACTAAGATAATCTCCAATTTTTATAATTATTAATTCAGCATCAACAAAATTTGCAATCTCAATTAATGCATAAGCATCATCCATCATTTGATTATAATCTTCAACATATGTAGAAAATTCAGCATTGTAAAAAGTAGAAACCATGTTTGAGTAGTTATCTAATTTTTTACGAAATTCAATTCGTTTTATTTCATCTATAGTGTAACCAACTTCAGAGCCATGAGGATCATCAGTATATGCTTTGGATACCAGGGTCCATTCATCAAACAATTCACGAACAAGAACATCAGCTTGATCAAGATCATTTTGAATTACCAAATCACGTACAGTATCAATTTTTTCGGTAAATTTTTCTGTAAATTCAATATAATTTGGAAGGAATCGATTTTTAGTTAGGCTCAACTCAACCAAATTTTCAATAGATTTTGCTCGTTGTAAAATATCACTTGCACGTACTTTGAATGCATCTTTATCATACGAATCTAAATCTGCTTTTATCACAGGAGCTTTTTCACTAACCCAACTTAGCAATACTTCGATTCTATCAATTCTAGTGATAGAGGGATTTCCAGATTCCATTTGTTTGGCAGTCTTTAAAATTTTCAAAGCATTATCTATTAAGAATAAATTTTCATAATCTGCTTGAAGTTCAGCTTTTTCTTTCATAGACTTGTATTGAAATTCCAAAACAACCAAAGGGTTTCGTTTTTCTCGTAGTTCAGTTATAGATTGATCAAATTCTGAAACAATTTCCAAAATCTCATCAGAGGATTCTGCATTTTTAACCTGATCTAAAAGTAAGTTCCAATTACTAACTAATGATGAATCAATACCACTTAATTGTGAAATTTCAACACTTTTACTAATTCTTGATGAGATATCTACAATCTGAGTCATCTGATGAATTTCAGATTCGGCATTCAAAATGTCATCAACAGATGTTGCAAGAATCAAACTAGATTCCAATTTATCCCAGTCAGATAAAATCAAATTTGCCAAATCACTATTTTGTGCAGAATCACTAGAAATGAATCGATTAACATTAGTAAGATCTCGAAGTAATATTGCTGCTTGATGTAATTTATCCACTTTTTCTTTATTTTCCAATAATTCAGCGATGCTATCTTTATTTGTGAAAGAGGATTTCAATCCATTATCGTCAGGTAATGGACCCCAAGTATTAGTAACGAGATTGTATAGAGAGGTATCTTTACGAGATACAATATCAAGATATCTTGATTTTGAAAGAAGATCAATCAAATTACCAAGTTCGTCAGAATAAAGAGGAGCCGTGCCTCTAGCAAAAATAAATCCCACTTCTTCCTTTACTTGTCTATTCATAACAGTGTCAGATTTTTTCATCAAATTTAGTAATGTCTCCTCTAATTCATCAAAAGTAAGTGTTCGTTGAGAGGTTTTTTCAGGATTAACATTTCTAATATCAACAAATGCATCAGTTAACAAATCAATTGCTTTGGTTTTATCTCCAATTTCATAATAAAATATTGCAGAAAAAATTATCTTATCAATAGACTTTGCAATTTCAAAAGAGATTTCATCTTTGTTTAATAATTCTTGTACAGAATCCAATGAAGAAGATACAGCAGGTCTAATTATAGGATTTATTTCAAAAATCAAATCATCTACAAAAAATTCATTCCACAAATCAACATAGGCGGATTCTAATTCAAACAAATCATTTGAAGTTGGAGAAGATGTAGGTGAAGAGATTTCAAATAATTCAGCAATTAATGATGATTGTGAAGTTATTAATTTTTGTGACAAAGAAATTTTTTGATCATTGTTTGATTCAAGGAAAGATTTTGAAGTTACAGTAAATGTGGTGGATTTTGCATAATCACCATAAAATAATTTAATTTCATATTCACCTGAAATACCACAAATTCTGCCCTTTAGAGGGATGACATCAGTGATAAAAACACCATTTGTAAGAGGAGTAAGTTGTTGTATTTGACACAGATCACCTTCAGGATTAATGATTTGCATAATCAAAAAAGAATCATCAACAATACTTGCGATTTGACCATAAATGAACAGGGGTTCACCTTTATCATAATCACCAAAATTTTCTAATAGAGTTATCCTGTCAGGACTTTGAGCTGATGCATAAACAGGCATCACAAGTATTGCAATTAAGCCTAAAACTAAAGGAATTTGCCCCATAAGGATTTCAACCGAGATTCATTATACTTAAAACTTGAGTAGCTATAATACGAAAATAAAATCAAGCCATGACAACTATTCTTTGATAGTTTCCAGACTCAATTTTAGGCGAAGATTTGATATGTTTGGGGGCGGACGTACAAATTGAATGGAATTGCTCAGAGGTAGAAGAATTGCAAGTACCACAAATCATTCTAGTTGATTTCATACATTGAAAACATTTAGCATTCTCAATTAAGATTCCACCGCAATTTCTACATGATTCAACAGGCAATTGTATTCAAAAGAAAGTACTAAAAATTAGATATAAGCAAAACGTATGAGTTGTTCATATCAAAGCTCAGTAAGAAAAAGAGATTAATTGAAATTAATTTCCAAATAAAATATGGATGGTGTTAGAAAAACTTTTGACAAATGGGCCCAAAACGGAAAAGCAGAAGAAATGGAAGAAGGTCATGGAAAAAATGTATCAAAATTTCTAAAAACAATACCATTTGATGAGAAATTTACATTTCTAGATGTAGGTTGCGGTAATGGTTGGGTAGTAAGAAAAATTGCAGAAAAAAAGAATTGTAAAAAAGCAATTGGAATTGATAAAAGTAAAAAAATGATCACCCAAGCAAAAAAGAAAATCATCAACAATAAAGAAAGTTTTTTTCATACAGATATAGAATCGTGGGAATATACAGGAAAATTTAATTATATTTTTTCAATGGAATCACTATACTATGCAGACTCTATTGAGATAGCATTAGAAAGAATTTACAAATTATTAAAACCAGGTGGAGAATTTTTTTGTGGAACTGATTTTTACACAGAAAATAAATCAACTGCAAGATGGTCAAAAATAATGAAAATACAAATGCATCATCATTCAAAAAAAGAATGGAAAGAATTTTTTAAAAAATCAGGATTGATTGTAAAAACAAAACAAATCAAAGATTCAAAAAGTAATAAAAAATGGCAGAGAGAATTTGGAACTTTGTTCATCACAGGCACAAAACCTGAAAAGTAATATTCAAATTCAATTAGATTAAAGAGAAATCATGTGAGCTGGAGCACGACACGCTGCTACGGCAGAGGAAACTCCTCCCTCCATACAGGAAATGTGATCTGGAGATAGATAATCAGAGATGGTTGGCAACGGAGCAGAAATAAATCCAATATGGCGCACAGTGATGGTGAAAACCTGAGGTTTCCATAAAAGGAATGAAACAGCCGTCCCACATGGAGCAAAGCCAAACAGAACTCTAAGATCCTGTACTAAGTTCAGGTAGGCTGCAAAGCGAAATATCGTGAAAACAGAAGGAGGGTTACTCCCAGCACACATTATTTTTTTAAAAATTTTAAAAAATTAACTCATTGATTTAACTTGGTCTTTACAAATACTTGCATTACATTTGCATGTTCCATCACAAAGACATGCACCTTGCATTTCACAATCACATTCAGAACCCATCTCAGCAGATGCTGCACATCCACATGCTGCTTCCTCTTCAGTAGAAGGTGTTGCTTGAGGAGGTGGACTTTGTTGTTGTGGTGCATCATCATAATGACTTCGGGTTTGTTGATAATCACTATCGTCTTTTAATTGTGCTTCACCTCTGTTAGTTTGATAACCACCAGAAGATGCACTAGTCTCATATCCTACTAGTCTGTTAGGATCAATTCCTTGTTGTTCGGTTTGTTGATTCTTTAAAGCACGATTACTGAAAATGAAAAATCCAATACCACCAATTGCAGCCATTCCAGCCATTCCATAAACAATCATTACAGGAAATTCACCAGTAGAAGTTGTAGCATAGCCTTCTGGAGGAGTTGGAGTTACACCTGCAATTTCAACACCATCAATGATATCTAATGCACCAAAACCAATTACAGCCAAAGTAGCCGCATCAGCTGATTGAACACTTCTAATAGTATAAGTTTCATCAGAATTTATTTCTGCTTCAAAGACACGTTCAACTTGTCTTCCTTCCCTAATACTACTTTCACCCATAGTCCAAGTAGAAACAACAAATCCAGAAATACTTTCATCTAATCCAAATGTACTGGCATCTGCATTGATTCCAGTTGGATCAAACAAAAAGTGCCAGTTTGTCATTGGTTGTTCTAAAATAAATTCAGCGTTTATGAGAGGTTTGTTAAGAATCTCTTCGGCTTCAGTTCCAGAAATAAAAGTATAAGCTTCAGACTCGTAATCTTCAATAAGATTTATTGGAATGTTAATTTCAATACCATCAATTACAATTTCAGCATCAGTGGTAAATCCCCTCCAACCTAAATCAATTAAAGTTCTTTGACCATCATCAGTAATTACATAATCAGCTAAAGTTCCTTCTAAAATTACCCGATAATCAACAGAGGTATTGATGTTTCTTGCTTTAAGGTGAAAATCATAAGATACATTCAAGTCAGAAATTCTTGCTTGACTTCCATCAGCCTGAATTTGTGAATTTAATTCATTCATGAGTTTTTGAACTCCAGGATCTGATGAATCAGCAGTACCATCTATGGTCCATTCATTTCCACGTAATTCATCAAACAAATTACCACCATTAGGATATTCAATGAAGACGGTTTTGAGATAACTTATTTTAAATGGAGATTCATCAGAATTTGGATTAATTTTAGCATCAAATTGTGCTGCCCATGCAGGAGCACTAGTACCAATAACAATGAGGCCTGCAATTAAAACTGTCAAAATCAGAGATCTAGACACGCATAAAATCACGGATTTGTAGTAATAAACTTATCCAAAATTTTCAACGAAATATAATTTTGAAAAAGTAATATGGAGTGCCGTATGTGAACTTTGTAGTTTTAGAGGAATATGATATGATTACAGTTTTAGCAGGAGGAACAGGTTCAGTCAAACTAGTTAGAGGGTTTGTATCTCAAGAATCAAAAGTAAATGTAGTAAGTAACGTAGGAGACAATTATTGGCTCTATGGGCTCTATGTGTGTCCAGACATTGATACTATTGTGTATGGTTTAGCAGATTTGTTAGATACTGAAAAAGGATGGGGAGTCAAAAAAGATACTTTCAACTTTTTACGTCAAATGGAAGTTTTTGGTGAGGAGACATGGTTTAGAGTAGGAGACAGAGATGCGGCTACTCATTTAATCAGAACTAACATGTTAAAGAATGGAAAAAATCTCAGCGACATTACAAAATGGATGTGTGAAAAATTTGCAGTTAGTGCAAATGTTATTCCAGTTACAGATAACACTATTGAAACAAGAATTACTACAAACAAAGGAGAATTACATCTTCAAGAATATTGGGTAAAACATAGAGGATTAGATCCAGTTGAAGGAATTCAATATATCGGTGCAGATAAAGCTCGTCCAAATCCAGAGGCAATTAATGCAATTCATGATGCAGACATGGTAATTTTAGCACCAGGAAATCCATTAACATCAATTGGCCCTATGCTACAAATTAAAGGAATCAGAAAAGAGTTGTCTAAAATTAAAAGAAAAGTTGTGGCCATTAGTCCATTAATTGGAGAGAGTTCAATTAGCGGTCCTGCTGCAAAATACATGCAAGCTGCAGGAATTGAATCAAATGCATATGGATTAGCAAAAATGTATTCTGACGTATGCTCAAATATAATTATAGATAATAAAGATAAAGCACTTACAAAGAAAATTCAAAGTTTAGATATGAAAGTATTTGAAACAAAAATTACTATGAAAAATAAACTTGCAGAAGACGCTTTAGCAAATTTCATTTTAAAACAAGTTCATTTGTAATTTGAAAATAGCTGCAATTATTCCTGTAAAGACATTTTCCAATGCAAAAACACGTTTAGAATTATCTCCACATAAAGTTGAAGAGTTATGCAAAATTATGTTAGAAGAAATCTTACAAACATTATCTATTTCTCCCAGAATAGAAAAAATCATCATGGTTACCAAAGAACAAAAAGCAATTGAGATTGGAAAAAAATTTAACGTAATTACAATAATTGATGAAAAAGAAGAAAGTGTTAACAATGCAGTGGCGTTAGCTGACAAGTATCTCTTAGAAAATAAATTTGATGCATCAATTGTTTTTCCACAAGATATACCATACATCAAAACTCAAGATATTGATTTTATGCTAAACTATATTGCTCCACCAAATTTTGCAATTGTTATTCCATCACGAAGATTTGATGGGACAAATGCACTAGTAAGAATGCCAATAGATTTGATGGAGACACATTATGATGAGGATAGTTACAAAATTCACATGAATACTGCAAAGGAGCACACGCTAAATGTTGCAATGGTGTTTGTAAAAAGAATCATGTGGGATGTGGATAACAAAGAGGACCTAGAATTTTTACTAGAGCAAGATGAAAAACCAAAAATTGCAGAAAAAATTAAAGAAATTTTGGGAAAAGAATGAGAAAATTATAAAAAATGGGTTTTAGGCACAAAATGATCAACAGACTTATATCGTATAGTTCAAAAAATTTTGAATATTATCATAAAAGGTTTGTGGAAAAATGGTTAAAACAGGAAATCCAAAGGACAGATGTCCCAGATGCGCACAAGGTACGATAGTTACTGATGCAAATACTGGAGAAAATTTTTGCTCAAAATGTGGATTTGTAATTACAGATAAAGTATCAGAGTCAGGACCAGAATGGAGATCGTTTTCCAATGAAGGTGAAAACAAAAGTCGTGCAGGTGTTCCAACATCACTTGCTATGCACGATATGGGATTAGCCACAGTGATTAATCCTCAAAACAGAGATGCCACTGGAAAGCCATTATCAGCATCAATGAAGAGTACTATTGAGAGATTACGAACATGGGATAGTAGAAGTCAAGTTCATGAACCAATTGATAGGAATTTTAGACAAGCATTTAGTGAATTAGACAGACTAAAAGACAAACTTGCAGTAGGAGATGCAGTTGTTGAAAAGGCAGCATACATTTACAGAAAAGCATTAGAAAAAGGATTAGTCAGAGGTCGCTCCATTTCAGCATTAATTGCATCTTCACTTTATGCAGCATGTAGGGATACAGAAACTCCAAGAACACTAAAAGACATAGGACAAGCAAGTAACATTAAACGAAAAGATATTGCCAGATGTTATCGTTTATTGTTAAGAGAATTAAATTTAAGAATGCCAGTTGTTGATCCAGTCAAATGCATATCAAGAATCGCAAGTAAAGCATCATTATCAGAAAAAACAAAAAGAAAAGCAACTAAAATTTTACAAACAGCAGAAGAAATGAAAATTTCGGCAGGAAAAGATCCAATGGGATTGGCAGCTGCTGCTCTTTATGTTGCATGTGTAACAAATGGTGAAAATAAAACTCAAAGAGATGTTGCAGAAGCTGCAGGAGTAACAGAAGTCACTATTAGAAATAGATACAAAGGCCTCAAAGTAGCACTAGATCTCTAAATTAGATTCTTTTTTAGTATAAAATTTCTGTACCAATAAAACAGTAATTGATAAAACACCAGATAACAATAATAAAATTTCGAGTGATGACATTAAGGAATGAGAAAAAGCTGTATCAATTGAAATGAAATTTATTTGTGCAATAAAATTGGCATAAGAAAATACAAAATAATTCGTAGCCCAATGAATTAACAAAGATGCAACAAAACCATATTTGAGATAAACCCATCCTAAAATTATCCCACCTACTGATGCTTGAGCAAATTTACCTTCACTCCAAGATTCCCCAAATGCAATATGTGCAAATCCAAAAAGAATACCAATAAAGATAATCAAGAAAATTGCCCGTTTAGAATCAAAAATATCCAAAGTAGATGGAGTCCACAAACAGCGGATGAAGTATTTTATCGATGTTCGTCTAGAATATAGTACAAACAAAGGAACCCCAAGTAGAATAATACGAAATCCAAATTCTTCAAGTAAAGGGGCTAAACTAACATAAAAAAATTGAATGAGGTTATTTTCTTCTAACGGAGGAATAGTTACAATTCCAAATTCTTCTTGAACCAAATTGATGAGTGCAGAAATTAAAATTAAAATCGAAAACCAAGTAGCGACACCAAACATGTAATTTTTTGAATCATCAAGTTTCCCTAAAGAAATAATGGAAGAAAGTGATTTGAAAAAACTAGTAGTAGGTCCTAAAGCAGAAATAACAAAAAGTATGGCATAAAAACTCCATAAAACAACAAACACATCACCGATTCCAACATCAACTGGGGCACGGTATATTGCAGTACCCTCAAAAAGTTCCAAATGAGTTACAGGGTAATCAAAATTGATATCACCACCAACATCACTTTCAAACACGATAAAAATTCCAATTGGAAATGAAACCAAAAGTAATCCAAAAATTATAGAGAGTAATGCTGTAAAAGGAATTCCAAGAGCTTGAAAAAGTTTGTTTGAGTTTTGCAATTTGTTCTAATGAAGTTCTATTGTATCTTCAGCAAATCCCAATCCAACCAAAGTATCTTTGATTGTATCTCTATGATCACCTTGTAAAAATACATAGCCTTCTTTGGCAGTTCCACCACAAGCATACTTGTTTTTAAGATCTTTTGCAACAGTTTCTAAATTATTTAATTTAGGATCTAGTCCTTCAATCATAGTACCTTTTTTCTTAAATCGTCTTGTCTCTAATCTAATAATTATTTTAGTACTATCTTTGGCAAGTTCACCACAAGCACACAAGTCTTCTGGAAGACCACAAGTATTACAAATTACTGCCATTCGTTCGAAATCAATTCAATTATACGCACTATTAAGCCTTGTTTGATTGAAAGTTTCTGATTAAAAATAATTGTATTTTTTAGATAGAAAAGTACTGACAGATTATGACAGAAGATCTTACAAAAAAAGCTGCAGAAATGCTTCTTAGTGGTGCAACATTACTTAGTGAATCATGTCCTTATTGTAAAGGGGTCAGAGTGATGAAAAAAGGTCACGCATTGTGTATTAGTTGCGGAAGGGAACCAGAGAAAAGAGAGATCCAAATTGAAAATGTGAAAGAATCAAAAAAATCATTATTGGAAGTTACTTTGGATAAAAAGTTAGAAGTACTTTCAAAAGAATTAGAGCAAGAGACAAATCATGAAAAACAACAAAATATTCTAAAATCCATTAATTCGCTTCTAGAAACTATACAAAAAATCAAAGAAAAACAATAAAGTATTTATGTTAAAATAAGTGGTTTTGAATTGTAACAATGGCAGATAAAGCAGCACCACTTCCAGCATCAAGTGGAGGTCTCATGAGATTCTTCGAAGATGAGACAAAAGGATTCAAAATGGATCCAAAAATTGTAATATCAATTCCAATTGGCTTAATTGCAGTTTCATGGATAATTGATTTATTTTTAGCTCAGTGAGCAAACCATGGAAGATTCAGACGATGTTTCAAATATACACAACAGGTTTTCCCTTACTCTAGTTAATCCATCATCAAAATATTTTTCATTAGTTGTATCAATGGCAGTAGCTACAGTAACAGTACTTGCGACATATCTTGGTTATTTAGGAGATTTTGAGCAAATATGGTATAGAGTGCCACTAGTGTTAGGAGTATTAGCATTATCACAAATACTCGATAAAAGATTTGCAAAGAAAAAAGAATATTCAAAATCATTGCATTCATCTCTTTTTGGAAACATGTTATGGACTGTTACCATCTTAATGGGATTACTTGCAAGTTTTGTTTTACAAAAAGATGTACAGTTATTTTTCATAACTTTTGGAATGATTCTTTTTGCAAGTTTCAGGATAGGGATTTACACTACAACATTAGGGGCAAGTCTCAAAAAAGCATGGGCAATTTGTTTTATCCAACCATTAGCAATGTTTTTTGTATTAATTCCTCATGACATGTGGATATCAATCCTAAGTGAGCCAATTGGTTTAGGGTATGGTGCAGCTTTTCTAATTATCGCAAGTGCATGGTCATTTGTAACAGATAGAGCAGGAAGACCAGGAATGGAGAGTACCCATAGAACCATTCAAGCATATCTTGCATCACAAGGAAATGATTTTGAAGATGCAGAAGAACTCATGGAACAACGTTCAAGTAAAACAGACATAATTACATCACAATTAAAATTATCATCACCTAATGGTGAAACTGAATTTAGAATGGTATTACCTGAAATTCATCCAGGACCATACCACCCAGTAGGAGGAAGTAATATTCCATATTTGATTTATAAAAATTTATCATCATCAGCAATGGTAATGCACAGCATTTCAGATCATGCATTAAATCTTCCATCAAGAAATGAAGTTGAAAATTATTTAAAAAATTTAGAAAATAGCAAAGTCAAAGATGAGGGAATACAGTGTACAGAGCCAGTAGTAGTTCAAATAAACAAAGCAAGGGTTACAGGATTACTTTTTGGAAATAATCCATTACTGTTTTTGTCATTATCCCCACATGGCATGGAGGATATTCCAAACTATATGAAAACTGAAATTAATCAATATGCAAAAAATAGAAATTATTCAAGAACAATGATAGTTGATTCTCATAATGCAATGGGAGAAGAGATTTCAAAAGAAGACGGAGAAGATATGTTAAATGCTGCAAAGTCTTGTTTAGATACACTAGTCACAAAAGACAGTTTCCCAATTGAGTTCGGATATGCAAATACAGAGGATATGGATGTGTGGACAGAGGATTTAGGAATGGGAGGACTAGGTGTAATATGTTTTAAAATTAATGAGAAAAAACATTTCCTGGGTTGGGCAGATGCAAACAACATGGAAAACGGAGTACGGGAGAAAATCATAGATAATTTTTCAAAAAGAGGATATCAGTTATTAGAAATTTGTACATCAGATACACATTATGCACCAGTTAAGGCAAGAAACAGAAACGGATACTATCAATTGGGACTAATTACGAGTGCAGATAAATTATCAAAATGGTTCTTAGAAATTGCAGAAAAATCAGAGACAAAAACAACATCTGCAAAATTTGAAATTTTAGAAAATGAAACTAATGTTAAAGTAATGGGAAAGGGAATTTATGAAGATTATTCAAAGGCATTAGATAATTCTCTAAAAATCACCAAGGGGTTTGTAATAGGAGCAACAATTTTGTTCATAACTAGTCTTTTCCTATAGTTTTCATCTGATCAATATTTCCATAAAATTCATCAATAAATGAAGAGAATTGAAAAATTGGAACTATAGGAACGTTTTGGATAAAATCCACTTTATCTTGAAATAAAGTTACTATTACAGGTACTGCAATAGAGCCCTGAGTTTTTTCAACATATTTTTTTGTTCTTTCAATTTGTTTTTTTACAGCACTAGTTAATGATGAAGTACTGTAACGTTTCCAATGTTTGCAATCAATCAATATAGCAATACCAAGTCGAATTCCAACAACATCTATTTCCATTCTAGGTTTTGTCAACATCATATTTTTAATCACTGCAAAATTTTTTGAAGAAAGGATTTCTGCAGTTAACCCTTCAAAATCTCTCCAATCCAAAAAAATAGAAATTTCATCAATTGGAAGTCCTTTTTCAAGTAAGGTGATTGCAATTTTTAATTTATCACTTTTCTCAAAATAATAAGAATTGTCTTGTTTTGAGCCAATATTATTTTTAACAAATTCTTCTAAAATTATTTTAGAATCAATAGAATTCATCTTTGTCACAGCAGAAAAATCTTGCACAGATATACCCCCTGGAATTATACCTTGTAATCCAATACTCATTTTAGGATGAATTTTCATCTGAATATTTTGATTCATGAAAGGAATTTAGGTTTTAGGAGATTATAATTTCAGGTTATTCTGATATAGATTTTATTACAAGCTTTTGAGATCAGTATCATGAAAAAATTGCTAGTGCTGCTTCTAGCTCTTTTAGTTGTAAGTATAATGTATGAAGAAGGATTTGCAGAAAAAAATACATTTTTTGATTCAGTAAAATTCATTCAATATTTAGATGAAAATACAGCTCTTGAAGAAGTTCGAAATGGAAATCTAGACGTATACTATTACACAATTTCACCAGACAGACTAGAAACACATCAAGCACGAGAAGGATTACAAGTTTTTGACTCCACAGGAGGATCTTACAGTATTCTAGTAAATCCTGCAGAATCAGATGAATTCAACCCATTTTCAAATCAAGAAATCAGATTTGCATTAAACTATTTGATAGATAGAAAATTAATTGTTAATGAGTTAATGGGAGGGTTTGGAGCACCAATTATTTCATACTATACACCATCAGAACCAGAATATCTCACAATTATCAAAGAGTTGGAATTATTTAATTTCAAATACAATCCAGGACTTGCAAATGAAATCATTACCAAAGTTCTAAAACAAAAAGGTGCAGAAAAAAATAACGGAGTATGGGAAATAAATCAAAAACCAATAGAAATTACAATTTTTATCAGAAGTGATGATCCAGTTAGGAAATCAATTGGGGAGATTTTATCAGTAGAATTAGAAAAAATTGGATTTGTTGTCAAAAAAGATTTTGGGGATCTCAACAAAGCATTCGTACTAGTTTATGGTTCAAATCCAGCTGATTTGAAATGGAGTTTATACACTGAAGGGTGGGGACGTTCAGCATTTGTAAGATATGATTCGATAGGATTGGGCCAAATGTATTCACCGTGGTTTTCAAACATGCCAGGATTCAATGATCCCACATATTGGAATTACAAAAATGACAAACTAGATGATCTTACTCAAAAAATTTACACAGGTGATTTTGAATCATCAGAAAAAAGATCAAAATTAATTCAAGAAGCAATAGTTGAAGGAGTAAATGAGTCAGTCAGAATATTTTTGGCAAGCAAAATCAATCAATACATTGCAAATGAAGAAGTAAGTGGAATAGTCAATGACTTTGGGGCAGGAGTACCAAGTAGATTCACATCAATTAATGCAGAAAGTGAAAACAGTGAATTTACAATAGGAGTCAAGCAGATTTATCAAGCAGCATGGAATCCAGTCATGGGGTTTTCTGATACATATAGCAGACATATTTGGGGAATTCTATCAGATCCTGCAATATTCAAGCATCCATTTACAGGAGAAGCTTTTCCAATAAAGGTAAAATGGCAAGTAGAAACTGCAGGACCCAATGGAAAATTAAAAGTTCCAGAAGAATCAAAGATTTGGAATCCAGAAATCCAACAATGGGTCAATGTTGCATCAAACACAGTTGCAACAAGTAAAGTTGTATTTGATTTTAATTTCAGTAATTGGCATAATGGACAAAAAATGGATATGAATGATATTTTGTATTCATTATATTTTACAAGTGAATGGGGTACACAAACTGATGAGAATGATAAAACATTTGATACAGAGTATACTCCAAGAGCAGCTCAAAGTATGGATACGGTAATAGGAGTAAATCTAATTGACGAAGATACATTTGAAGTGTATGTGAATTTTTGGCATTTTGATGAAGGAGAGATTGCAGAATGGGCAGTGTTAGACCAATTAATGCCATGGGAGATTTCAGCAGCAATGGAGAAAGCAGTTACAGATGGTAAAGTTTCATTTTCTAGATCAGGAGCTACAAGTAAAAATGTGAACTGGTTATCACTAATTGTTCCTAATGATGCAAATTTGATAAAAAATTATTTGCAAGAATTCAAAGACAATAACCATATTCCAAATTTCATTGAAAATAATCAAGATTCAAAATATTTTCAAAACAGATATGATTCATCAATAGAGTGGATTGAAAAGAACAATCATGCAGTAATTAGTAATGGACCATTTTATCTTGAATCATATGCACCAGAATCAAGAACAATCAAAGTAAGTGCATTTGATGATGAATCATATCCATTTAAAATTGGAGAGTGGTCAGAATTTGAAAATGCTGAATCTCCAATTATCAAAAATATTGATTTTAAAGATAATGTAAACAAAGATACCCCATTAAAAATAGGCATAGAAACCCAAAATTCAGATGAAATACTGTACTTTTTGACTAGTAATGAAGGAAAATCAGTATCCTCAGAAACAATCAATGTGGTAGATAACAAAGTAGACATCATCATACCTGTTGAGAAAACTCAAAATCTAGGAATTGGTGCAAATAATATCAAGATTTTTGCAATTTCATATTCAGTATTAAAACCTGATTTTTATGAATCAAGTTTTTTTGTAACAGATAAAAAAACAGAACTACCAGACAATATAATTAAAGAAATTGAATTTAACGAAGACAAAATAAATTATGAAATTTTAATTATTCCAATAATTGTAATTATATTGATTGTCATTTTAATAAAAAAGAAACAATCAAACTAATCTATAATCTTTTAAAATAGATTCTAGTTGTTGTTCATTTTCAAGTTTAGAATAATCCTCCAAAAGATTTTGATTTAATTCATAAAATGTATGACCCCACTTGAATTTGTCAAGTAATTCTAAACTTTGTTCTCTGAATCCTAAAATAAATAATGATGCTGAAAGAGCTTCTGCAGTAGTTAACTTGTTAAGTTTTGAATAGTTTACTGGATTTCCTGCAAGTAATGGAGGTAATTTTCGTTTAATACCATTAAAATTTTTTGAAAATGCCTGGTCTGCCAAATTCCAAGAACAGTCAATTCCCACAATAGAATTAATTTGAGATTTATCTTTTGGCATCAAAGTCTCTTTTGAAAAAGGATCCAACACCATGCCTTTACTTCCAATTTTTTTAATACTTTGAGCAAGTTTGAATTTGACCATTTTAGCTGCAGTGCATTTTTTAGGATCATCCTGATAAAACATCAAAACTTGTAATTTCATAATATTAAATTACAAAATAGAAGTATTTTGGACTTACTCTAAAGATTTGTATGTAACTTTATAGTAAAATCTTGAAACTTGTTCATCCTTGATTACCTCAACATCCCAATTAACATCAGGTAAGAATTCAGATGATGATTCAGGTAAAATGCTGAATTTTTCAAGGCGTACATCAGAACCACTATATCTAACATTAAGATTTAATCCATCCACCTCAACTACAGCGTAAATTTGGCCAGGTTTTCGAGTAGATTCTGAAACTAGACATTCAGATGCTTGACCAATTATACATACACCACTTGAAGAGGACACCCTCAAGTTCACGTTAGGATTATCAGTTACAGATGCAGTAAGAAGGGAACCTGAAAGAACTCTAGGTGCAACAAGGGTATTTTTGGTAGTCTTTTCTTCAGTAATAATTGAAATTTCTTTTTCAGGAATTCTGTTTTGTTTTTCAATTACTGTATCTAATTTTGGTTGTGCCACAACATCAAACTGAATAGATTTTAATTCAAAATCAGCATCAACTGTAATTTCGTATGAACCAATTGAAGATAAATTATCAGGAATTAAAAATTCATGGGTAAAAGATCCAGAAGGACCAGGCTGATACGATACAATAGGTCCAGTATGAATTCCACACACCATAGTACCACAAGTAATTTCAGTTTCAGATTTTTGAATTACACTCACATCAAATTTATCAAGAAAGATCAACTTGTTTGGTTTTCCAGTAACAGTAACGGTATCACCAGGGTAATATTCAGATTTATCTGTAGACAGAAGTAGTGTTATAGGGTCATCAATTCCAAATACAAAGTCATTTGCCACACTAAATGAAGCATCTTCATGAATTCCGTTGTATGATGCTTTTACAGTATAAACTCCCTGACTAAATATTGTAGAAGGTAATTCAAAAATACTAGAAAATTCTCCACCATGATTAGGATAAACAGAAGATTCATGAATTTGTTTGAATGGGAATGTTCCATCTTTTACAGTAATAAGTACACGATCAGTTGGGGTTAGAACATTCTGTTCACGTATCAATACAGATCCAACAACTTTTAATTTATCACCAGCCTTGTAAATGGATTTTTCAGTAGATACAAAGAGAGGGATAGTAGATATAGAGTCATTTTCAGGATCTAAAGAAACTTTGAAGAATAAACTCTTAGAGTATGTTGAAGTAGACACAGTAATTTTATACAATCCAATATTAGAATCCATCACAGATCTTTCATCTTCATCGATTTTTAGAAATTGATAACTTTCTGTAATCGGAGTAGCCCAATCCCATGAAAATCGTTGATCATCAATAGGAGTACCAGAGTTAGAAATAGAACCATCAGGTTTCATTAAAGAAATTTCAACTGCCCTATCACTAGTAGGTAAAAGTCCAGTCAAATAGACAGTTTCACCTAAACCATATACCTCTTTATTTATTGAAACTGTAGCGCCATCTTTCAAGTCATCTACAATATCAAAAACACTTGTTGCCAAAAGATCCTGATATTGGGCCTCAATTACATAAGTACCTTCAGAAAATATCAATCTATTTACATCAGTTTCAATAGAAAACGCTCCACCTAGTTCAGGAATTGCAGTGAATTCATAACCTACAGGAATCCCACCAGTAGAAAGTTTTTTTCCACCCTCAGGCAATCCAATAATTTCAAGGGGGGTTCCATCGGAAGTAGAAATAATTATTTTTACAACTGGGGTTTCAAAACTAGAACGAATTACAGGGTTAATTATGTGTCCACTAATAATCAAATCTTTATCTAAATTAAAATCATAAATTTCTTTGTTTGTAGTTACAACCAATGGTTCTGTATCTAGAACATATGTTTCAGGATTTTCAACTACTTTGATAATTTTCGTTGCAGAACCAACATCTTTGTTTATTTTAATCAAATAATCACCCAATCTTGTATCACTATCAGGAATAACAAAAGAATATTCAAATTTACTATCACCATCAAGACGAACTGCATCTAAAATTTTTAAAACAGAACCACCACCAGCTTGTTCATCAACACCTAATGACAAACTCTTTGTTTGTAAAATTTCTAGATCAAGTGAAGCAACCCAAAGATTGTTTAATCTACCAGAAATATTTACGGTGTCACCAACTCCATAAACTTCTTTGTCAGTCCAAAGAGAAATAGGTACATCCTCTTTTTGATCAGAAATCACCTCAAAAGTTGTGGATGTAGATTTATCAAAATATTCTGCAATTATTTCATAAGTTCCATATACAGGGTTCACAGTGTTCATAAACAAAGTGGTAGTAAATTTTCCATCAGTTGGAAACAAATTACCATTAGAAATTAAAACACCTTGAGAATCAGTTACAGTGAATGTCATTCCTTCAAAAGGAATGATGTCAGTGGCAGTTGCAGTAATTGAAACTGTTTGGCCAGGAAGATATTGAGATTTATCAGTGGTTATATTCAAAGAACCATCAATTATTTCTTCAGAAGTTATAATTTCAGAACCTACTGAAAAAGTTGTAGAATCAGTAGCATCGGCATAATTAACTTCAACATCATAACTGCCTTCATTAATTCCAAGGACTTGACGTAAGTTCAATGTTGTTTCAAAATTTAAATTCAGATCAGGGTAAAGATTGAGTGAATTATAAAAATTTGGACCAGTGATTATTACAGTGATAGGTTTAGGGGAAAAAGGAGGTAGAGTATCAGAAACTTCTTCAGAAACACTCCCAGTAATTACAGCAGTTTCTCCAAACAAATAAGATTGTTTTTCAGATGAAATAGAAACAGTTACAACATCAGAACTTTGAGTTTCTAAAAGTTTTCCATTTGAGGAACCAGTAGTAGATGTAACAAATTTCCAATCATCAGAGTTACCTAAATCGTAACCATCATAGATTCTCTGCCAGGATGTAAAATCATTTCCAAGATCAGAAAGTAAAGGTGTTTTATCAATTAAAACATCATTAGAATCTCTTAGTTCTACAGATTCATTAGAGTCATTGAACCACACAGTTTGATAAGAAAATGTTTTGAATTCTCCAGGGGCGATTGTTGTTCCGTCAGAAATAGACATAGGTGTCTTGAAATTAAAATATGTTGTTGCAACTTCCCAACCACTCAAATCAATTTCAGAGTCAGTAGGATTGTAAAGCTCAACCCATTCAGAGATAGATTTAGAGTCGTCTCCAGGAGGATTGATATCAACTTCATTAATTACAACATCATCAGAGACTTGAGCAAATACAGGGACAGATCCTACAAGTAAGATCATAGAAAATAATAGAGATAGTTTCAATTTCATTGTTAATTCCTAATTTTTTTGCATAATAGACTCATTTTAGAATGGGATTGAGGAAAAGTTGAGCTTGTTGTTAAAGTCATATATCTTAAAATCATGAAAAATATGCTAATTTTTCAGTATTAAGGTATACGTAGAAATCATTCCTCAATAGAGTCACAAACTGGGCATTTTTTGTTAGATACAGAAGAGCCACATTCCATACAAATTCCCTCACCTACATCTCTTTGAATAGACTGAGTTCTTTTTCCAACATAGAGTTTGATTCCAAAATAGACCAAAATTCCAATTATTATAGAATAATGAAAAGGAACATACTGAGTTATTCCAAGTATAACAAGGAAAATACCTACAATCAAAACTATATCTCGTTTCTCAAATTTCAATAAAATCAAAAAGTCAAATAATTCATAAAAACATGCCGGAGCTCAGAGTATTAATTTACTTCATCTAAAAGTCATTACTCTAACTCTTCTTCATTGCTCGGCAACAAATTCATGAAATTATTTGTTAATAAGATAATGGTGGGATTGGGGAAATTTGAATTCCCGACCTCTGCGTCCCAAACGCAGAATCATACCAAGCTAGACCACAATCCCAGTTAAACACAAAAATCGCCCAATTTAAGCTTCACAGATAATCATTTTAAAGGCACAGAAAAGATCGAACTTGTGCCAATAGAAGATTATCTCAAAGCTGGAAAAATTGCATCAGAAGTAAGAGAAATGGTCAGGAAAAAAGACTGGATTGGAAAATCAGTATTTGATATTTGTGAAGAAGTCGAAAGAGAAATTAAAAAAAGAGGTGCAAAATGTGCGTTTCCAGTAAATGCAAGTATTAATGAAATTGCAGCTCACTATACTGCAGAACCAAACGATCCAATTACAATCAAAGATACAGATTTAGTAAAAATTGATCTAGGTGCTCAGATTAATGGGTACATTGCAGATACTGCAGTTACAGTTTGTTATGATGTTCAATTTGATGGTCTAGTTCAAGCAGCAGAAGAAGGATTAGCAAATGCAATGGCAATGATAAAAACAGGTGTAAAAGCTAGTGACATTGGACGTACTATTGAAACTACAATCAAACAATTAGGATTCAAACCAATTGCAAATCTTAGTGGTCATTCATTAGAACAATATACAATTCACGCAGGAAGATCTATTCCAAACATTTGGTCAATAGGAGGGTTCTCACTTGCAGAAAATTCAGCATATGCATGTGAACCGTTTGTAACAACAAATGAAGGTGGAGGATTTGTGAGAAACGGTCAAGTAAAAAATATTTTTGCAATAAACTCTAGAAAGAAAACAAAAAACGAAGAGGCAGATAAATTATTAGATTTTATTTGGAGTAACTTTAACATGTTACCGTTTGCATTAAGATGGCTTACAAAAGAATGGGATGAAAAGAAAGCAAGAGAATTATTAGAAATTTTAGTAAAGAAAAAAGCAGTGCAAGCATACCCAGTTTTAATTGAAGTAAATGAACAAAGAGTGGCACAAGCAGAACATACATTCATTCCTAATGAAGCAGGAGTGACAGTTACAACTGCAGCATTATAAGATAATTATTGTTCCATTAATTCGCCAAAAATTTTCTCAATTACAGTTATTCCATCACAGGAAGAGCATTTTGTAGAATTTGAAAACAAAACATCATCTTGGAGAAATTTTCTTTTTCGCAACATTTCACATTTTGGGCATTTTTCAACAGTATATGCAATAGTAATTTTTTTCTTTGAAAATATCATTGAGGAACACCCACAGTGTTTCCAACACCTATAACCACTATCGATTGACCTTGAGCAGTATTTTCCTTAATCATCTCATAAACCTGCAAACGAGTTTCATCAGCTTTATCAGCAATCTCTTTAGTCATCAAAGTAATTGCTTCTTTAACTGATTGTTTTACAACAATGGAGAATATCGGAATTTTATTTTTTGTTGCAACATCTTCAATTTGGAACCGTTCAGTTCCAATTCCACCAATAGCTGCTCCAAATCCTTGTGCAATAGATGCAGAATCCTCACCTTCCATTTTTAATGCAGCATCAATCATGATTATTGCATCTATTTTATTCTCAGATGTGATTTTTCCCAATGCATCAGCAGGACGACCAACAGTAGAGCCAGGACCTTCGGCTTTAAGTAAATACAAAATTCTACCCTCAAAGTCAGTTTTAGCAAGTGCAGTTTGAAATGAAATAATTTCTTTTTTGTGATCAAGCATCATTTTACCTACAACCATAGGTCCAATTCCATCACCGACAGGTTGATTGTTTTTAAATGCAGGAATTGCTTCCCTCATAGCATCAGCTTGCTCCATTATGAAAGGTAGAATCATCTGTAATGGTAATATCAGAGGATAATTGTTTTGTTTTTTTGCAGTCAAAAACATATGATTAACTATTTTGTAAATCATTTGTAATGAAGATGCAATTTCAAGCAATGTTTGTACTTTGGCTAATTCAATATCATTAATTTGTGGAGAAAGTGTTTTGATGTGTTCTCTAGTGTAATCTTCTCTTGCTCTAACTGTATGTTGTACCTTATCTACTATTCCATTAGGATCCATATCTACAGGCATTATAGTAAAATAATCCAAAAAGCGGTCAATTTTTTTTGTAAAATTGTTTTCATGTTTTAAATTTTGTTCAATGTAAATGACTAGTTCTTTTCGAGATTCATCTCTAAAACTATCTAGTTTTTTTATTGCCTTTTTGATTTCACGAGATGTAACAAATAATTGAATTTGTTGCCCATAAAATACAAAAAGAATTATCGGTAAAATCCATACTATCATCATTAAAGGATTGGAATCATCATTCATTGCAAACAACTGATCAAAATCAATATTAGTAAAATTCACTAGACTCAGCAAGTTTCAAATCCAAATTAAACCATTCGTATAGTATCAAAAATGTGAAAAATCAAAAAAACATAAGACGTGAGAAATTGGCGAGTGCTTTTATTGTAGTTCAAAGAGAAAAAAGCTGATTATGCCTGAAACAAAACCAATTGTGAGTGTAGAAAATGTGGTTGCATCAGCAGACGTATTTCAAAAAATGGACTTGAACGACATCACCAGAAAATTTCCAGATGTAGAATACCATCCAGATCAATTTCCAGGATTAGTATTCAGATTAAAAACTCCAAAAACAGCAACATTGATTTTCACATCAGGTAAAATGGTATGTACAGGTTCAAAATCAGAAGATATGGCAAGAAAAGCAGTCAAAACAGTAGTACAGAAATTACGAAAAGGTGGAATCAAAGTGAAAAAAGATGCTACAGTTACTATTCAAAATATTGTAGCATCAATTAATCTAGGCGGTAAAATCCATTTAGAACAAGCCGCAAGAACATTACCTCGAAGTATGTATGAACCAGAACAATTTCCAGGACTCATTCACAGAATGGTTGATCCAAAAACAGTGATTTTGTTGTTTTCATCAGGAAAATTGGTTTGTACTGGGGCAAAACAAGAACCAGATGTATACAGATCAGTTAACAATTTGCATGCATTATTAGAAGAAAAAGAATTAATGATTTACGATTAATTCAAATTTTTAAAATAAATATTACAAAAAATTATTTTATTGGACTACCCAAAGGAACATCACCATCAACAGTTAACCAATACGGTTTATCATCAACATCAGCTGCTAACAGCATGGCGTTAGATTCAACTCCAGCCATCTTTTTTGGTTCAAGGTTTGCAAGAACAATTACAGTTTTTCCAACAATATCATCAGGTTGAAAATACTGAGCTCCACCAATAATTACATCTCGTTGATCATCACCGCCAAGATCAACTTTACCTTTAATGATTCGAGATTTACCTTCAATAGGTTCAGTTGCAATAATTTTTGCGACTCTAAAATCTAGTTTTGCAAAATCATCATAAGATATTTCAGACATAATTAAACCAAAGAGTTCCCGTTAAAATGAATTTCGATTACTGTAATTCTTTTTTATCAATACCGCTAGTTTCAATTTCATATTTTAAAGCAGCAGGAAGTTCCACATACTTTTTGTTAACTAGAATAATTATTTGATCCTCAGGTACCTCGACTTTTTTTAATAATTTTCCACGTTGATGAGCATATGCATTTTTCCAAAATCCATTTCCATCAAAGGTACCAATTTTTGACATGTATGAAACAAGGTTTTTTGTTCAAATTTAAGTTGACTGTGACGGAAGAGTGGCAAATGCCATTAGAACTGGAGTTAATGTTCTGGATTTTAGGCATGTTGCCCATCACAGTCTATTTGCAGTATAATTGGAATCTAATATATTTTAATGCAGAACAAAAATCCAATAGGTATGGCTACAATTGAGGTCAAAATAGAGATTAATTCTAATTTAGATAATGTGTGGGATGTTATTTCAGATATAGATAAGGAGCCAAAGTTCTGGAAGGGAACAAAACAAGTCAAAAATATTTCAAAAGAAGGAAATATCATAAATCGAGAAATAACCATTGCGTTTAGAGATCAAAAATGCTTACAACAAGTAACCCTTGAACCCAAAAAACAGATCAAAGCCAAATTTACTAAAGGCATTCTCAATGGGGAAAAAATTATGACAATCACACCAAAAGGTGAAAAAACAATTCTAGACACAGTATGGGATATCAAATTGACAGGAATGATGAGTATGTTTACAGGAATGATAAAGAAACACATCAAAAGTGGAACAGAGCAAGCAATGAAGAGTATCAAAGAAGAGATAGAGAGATAGGTTAATGGAATTAATTTTTGACATTATTAATTATTCAGTATCAATAATTTTAATTGCAATTTGTGGATCTTGGGTATTTCTCATAAAATCCATGATAGACTCATTTCGACTCACACCATACTTGGACAAATTTGAAAATAAATCAAAATCAACTCCCAGGGTTTCAGTTATTCTTCCAGCAAGAAATGAAGAGAACTTTATCAAAAAATGTTTGGATTCATTAACAAAACAGAATTACCAAAACTATGAAGTAATAGTAATTGATGATTCATCAGATGATTCTACTGGAAAAATAATTTCAGAATATGCAAAAAATAATTCAAAAGTTATTCCAGTTACTGCTAAACCAAAACCAGAAGGATGGATGGGGAAAAATTGGGCATGTATGGAAGGGTATAGAAAAGCCACAGGAGAATTATTATTATTTACAGATGCAGATACAACACATGCAGAAAAAGTCATATCACTTTCAGTTGCACATCTTATTTCATTTAATTTAGATGCATTATCCACCATTCCAAAAATGTTAACATTTGATTTTTGGACAAATGTGACACTCCCAATGATTTCGACATTTTTACACACTAGATTTTCTGCATTAAATGTGAATAATCCTTCAAAGAATACAGGTTATTTTTTTGGGAGTTTTTTTATCATGAGAAAAGATGTGTATGAAAAAATAGGAATGCATGAGGGAGTAAAAAATGAAATCATTGAAGATGGAGCATTAGGAAAAAAAGTCAAAGAATCAGGATATAAAATGAAAATGGTACGAGGAGAACATCTCATTGATGCAGTATGGGCACGAGATAAAGGGACATTGTGGAATGCCTTGAAAAGATTGATGATTCCATTGTATTTGCAAAGTGGAAAAATCGCAATAGGTATTTTCTTTGCAGTTTTATTTTTGTTGTTTATTCCATTTCCAGTATTAGCAACATCAATTGTGTTACCAACAGAAACAATTTCTTCAAAAATTCTTTGTGTATCTGCAGCAATAGCATCAATTCTAATTTACATTGGTGCAGTTATCGAAGTCAAAGTAGGATTAGAATTGAAGACAAGATATGCATTGTTTGCACCATTAGGTAGTTTAGTAGTAGTTTTAGGATTTTTGAGTGGGTTAATTCAGGCAAAAGGTACATCGTCAATTTCATGGAGAGGTAGAACATATTCCATGAAAGACCATTCTCAAAATTCAATAAGTGTATAGAAATCCTTTTACATAGAAAATTGAAATTTAAAATCTCATGGACCAATCAGGAATAGTTGGAGGGGTAATAGGAGGAGTAATTGTTGCGATAATTTTTACAGTATTTTTAGTGGTCCCAGCAGAATTTGATAAACCAAAAGTTATTCTAAATAACGAATACGTAAACACAATAGAAAAAACAACACCACTGCATTCAAAAAATTTATCATTAATTGAAATTTTTGAAAAATCAGAGCCAGGAGTTGTAAGGGTGAATGTTCAAAGAAATGAAAGCCCAGATGCTAATGGAGGAGTAGGTTCAGGTTTTGTTTTTGATAAACTAGGACACATCATTACAAATGCACATGTAGTAAATGATGCAAAAAAAGTAATAGTTACATTTCTTGATGGCAGGTCATACAATGCAGAAATTATTGGAGCAGATGAATATACAGACATTGCAGTTATCAAAGTCAATGCAGATTTATCATTGTTGCAGCCATTACTGCTAGGAGATTCATCTAATCTCAAAGTAGGTGAGCAAATAGCTGCAATTGGAAATCCATTTGGTCTATCAGGTTCTATGACATCAGGAATAATCAGTCAATTAGGAAGATTACTTCCCACAGATAATCAATATTCAATTCCAGATGTAATTCAAACAGATGCTGCAATTAATCCAGGGAATTCAGGAGGTCCATTACTAAACATGATGGGAGGAATTGTTGGGATTAATACTGCAATTCAGTCAACAACAGGATCAAATACAGGAGTTGGATTTGCAATACCATCACAAACAGTTGCAAAAATAGTTCCAACATTAATTGAAAAAGGGGAATACGAGCATCCGTGGATTGGAATTTCAGGAAGAGATATTGATCCAGATATGGCTAAAGTCATGGAATTAAAAGATGCAGTAGGGTTTTTGGTAGTTACAGTAGTTGAAGATAGTCCAGCATCAAAAGCAGGTCTTATCGGATCAGAGAAAACAATTCAAGTTGAAGGGGTTAGTTATCCAATTGGAGGGGACATTATTTTATCAGTTGATGGAATGGAAGTAAGAAAGATTGATGATATTTTGATTCACCTTCAAAGAGCAAAATCAGTAGGTGATGAAATGATTTTAGAGATTCTAAGAGATGGAAGAACTACAAATATTTCAATTATTCTTCAAGAAAGACCAAACTAAAATTAGTACAAGAATAAATACTTCTATTCAAAAATCCATCTGTTGAACAAGCTTGTCTTAAACTCTGAGAGTTTAAACAATGTTTTAGAAAATAAAACAATATCCCGACAGGATGTTATAGGAATTTATCAGCAGGCAAAAAATGATCCAGAAGAACTTTTTTCAACAGCACAGAATTTAAGAGAAAAATTTAAAAAAAATACAGTTACATTTTCAAAAAAAGCATTCTTCAATGTTGTAAATCTATGTAAAGATACTTGTTCGTATTGTACATACAAAGCAGAACCAGGTGAAGAAAAACTTTCATTAATGTCAAAACAACAAATATCAGAACTATTACAATTAGCAAAAAAATACAAATGTGTTGAAGCACTTTTTGTAACAGGAGAACAGCCAGAAAAGAAATATGATGAAGCAAAAGTATGGCTTAAAGAAAATGGATTTAATTCAACTGTAGAATATTTAATTCACGCATCAGAATTAGCATTAGAAACAGGCCTATTTCCACATACAAATGCAGGAAATCTAAATTTTGAAGAAATGAAAGAATTGAAAAAAACAAATGTATCAATGGGAATAATGCTTGAAAACATTAGTGAAAGATTAACTGAAAAAGGGATGCCACATTATTTGGCAGCAAGTAAAAGACCAAAAACAAGATTAGAAATTTTAGAAAATTCAGGGAAATTAAAAATTCCAATGACTACAGGAATTTTAGTAGGAATAGGTGAAACAATGGAAGAGATAATTGATTCAATATTAGCAATAAAACAACTACATCAAAAATATGGGAATATTCAAGAAGTGATTTTACAGAATTTCCAACCAAAACAAGATACAATTATGAAAAATACACCATCAACTGATGAAAAATATTTCAAAACAGTTGTAGCATTATCTAGAATCATAATGCCTGAAATGAACATACAAATTCCACCAAACTTGTCTCCAAAATCATATCAAAGTTTTCTATCAGTTGGGATAAATGATTGGGGCGGAATATCACCATTAACACCAGATTTTGTGAATCCAGAATTTTCATGGCCTGAGATTAACAAAGTAGATGAAGATTCAAAAAAAGCAGGGTTTGAATTAAAATGTAGATTCCCAATATATCCAGAATTTTTTTCTTTTATTAGTAAAGAGTTAAGAGACAAGATAGCAGTAATGGAAGATGTAGAAGGGTTGGTAAAGGAGGAATATTGGAAATGACAAGTATTGATTCTCTTTTCAAATTCTCAGATCCAGTAATATCAGATATTCTAAACAAAGCATTATCTGAAAAAGAAATTTCAGTAAAAAATGGAATAGAACTATACAGTGCAAATGAGATAGATTTTCACCTAATAGGGCTAGTCGCTGATGAATTAAGAAAAAGAAGAGTAGGCGATATTGTATCGTATGTAGTTAACAGAAACATCAATTTTACAAATGTGTGTATTAAACAATGTGGATTTTGTGCATTTAGTAGGGATTTTAGAGAAGAAGAAGGATATTTTCTTCCAACTGAAGAAATTGTCCGTAGAGCAAAAGAAGCACATCAGGTAGGAGCAACTGAAGTATGCATTCAAGCAGGATTGCCACCAGATATGGAAGGAGATGTGTATGAAAATATTTGTAGAGAAATTAAAAAAGAAATACCAGATATCCATATTCATGGATTTTCTCCTGAAGAAATTCTTTACGGAGCAACAAGATCCGAAGTAACAATTGAAGAATTTCTAAAAAGAATGAAGGCAGCAGGAGTAGATACACTTCCAGGAACATCAGCAGAAATCCTTGATCAAAAATTAAGAGATAAAATATCTCCAGGTAGAATTAGTGTAGATGATTGGGAAAAAGTCATCAAAACAGCGCACAAGATAGGTATCAACACAACATCGACTATGATGTTTGGACATTTAGAAACACTTGAGGATAGAGTAAAGCACATTGTAAAATTAAGAGATATTCAAAAAGAAACAGGAGGATTTACAGAATTTGTTCCATTGAATTTTATTCCATCAGAGGCACCAATGTACAAACAGCAACTACATGAAGGAATTAAACAAGGAGCCAGCGGAAATGATGTTTTACTTACACATGCCATTGCAAGAATTATGTTAAACAATTCAGTTGACAATATTCAAATGTCATGGGTCAAAGAGGGACAAAAAATGTCCCAGTTATTGTTAAAATGGGGTGCAAATGATTTTGGTGGAACGTTAATCAATGAAAGTATTTCAACATCTGCAGGTTCAGAACATGGACAATTATTAAAACCAAAAGAAATTAGAAGAATGATTAAAGAAATTAAAAGAATCCCAGCAGAGAGAGATACAAATTATAACATTCTAAAAAAGTTTGAAAATGAAAATGAGGATGAAGACAAATTAGATAAAATCACAAATGATTCTCAATTTGGTTCATATGTGGAATTGGTAAAAATCAATAAATTCAATTACAAAAATCCCCGAAGAGAGTAATTGTCAATTTTAGAAAACACATTAGATTATTCTAAAAATTTAGGAATAGATGAATGCGAAATAGTTTTAATTAAAAAAAACATTACAACAGTACGAATTACAGATTCTGAAATTGCAGAAATCAAACAAAACTTTGATGAAAATTATGGGATTAGAATAATTCATGATAAAAAAATAACATCAATTCAAACAACAAATAAAGAAAATATAAAAAAATCATTAGATAATGCATTTTTGAGTACAAATAATCTCAAATCAAGGGATTTTTGGAAAGGATTACCAGACAAAGTTGTATCTAAAAAAATCAATAAAGTGTTTGATGAAAAATTAGAAAATATTTCAGGCTCAACCTCAATGGATATCGCACAAGACATGATTAATTCAACTAATAATGATAAAATCAACACGATTACAGGATCATTAAACATCGTCTCAGAAAATTTTGAGTTGGTTAATTCTAATGGACTAAATTTTAAAGACAAGGCAACTTACATTTCAGGAATCATTAATGCAGAATCAGAAATAGGTAGTTTGCCAGTTTCAGGAATAGGTCATCAAAGCGGACGAACTCTAGATAATTTTTCCACACAACAAATAGGCGAAGATGCAAAAAATATGTGCATAGAATCAATTAATCCACAAAAAATTGATTCTGGAATGTACACTATTATTTTTGAACCGTATTCAGTAGGAGAATTATTATCTTTTGTTGTTGCAGCAAATTTTAATTTTAAAACATTTTCAGAAAAAAAGAGTTGCTTCTCAAATGAATTTAATAAAAAAATTGGAGTAGAACAACTAGATTTAGTTGATGACCCGTACATTCCAGAAGGAATAGGATCAAAAGCCATAGATGATGAAGGAATTGAAACTCAGAAGAAACATTTTATTGAAAAAGGAGTGTTTACAAATACATTTTCAAATCTTTTTGATAGTTATAAAAAAGAAAAACAATCCACAGGAAATGCATCAAGGGGAGGTTCACCAATGGGAAGAAGTTCAGAACCAATTCCAATAGCATCACCACATAATCTTAAAATCACCGCAGGAACTAGTTCTCAAGAAGACATGATAAAAGATACAAAACATGGATTGTTAGTGAGTAGGTTATGGTACACATATGCTGTAAATCCAATCAAAGGGGATTTTTCATGTACTGCAAGAAGTGGCATACGTCGTATTGAAAATGGAAATATTGTAGAACCAGGGAAATCAGTGAGAATCATACATAATCTTCCAACTATGTTAAAGAATATTTCAGAAATTGGAAACAACCAAAAAAATGTCATTCAATGGGCATCACTACCGTCAATCACACCATCAATTAAAGTAGAAAATATCACAGTAAATTCAATTTGAGTAGAAAATAGGCACAAATTACTTGAAAAACGTCACTGCAAGGTAGGCAACATATCCAATACTCAAGCAAATACCCATGACTCTATTAATTATTCCAGTCTTTAATGCAATCAATAATGAAAGACTAAAAATTATCATTATTGCATAATCAACATAAACATCAGATACAATCATCACACCACCAAGAGTTGCACCGACCCCCATAATCATCAAAATATTGTAAATGTTACTTCCAATGATATTTCCAACACCAATGTCTGCATGACCTTTTCTAATTGCAATTATTGATGTAATTAATTCAGGAAGAGATGTTCCAATTGCAATAACAGTTAATCCAATAATTTTCTCAGATAAACCAAATTCTTTTGCCAAAATTACAGCGTTATCTACGGTAAGTATTGCACCAACATACAAAAGTCCAACACCCAATCCAATCAGTCCTGCAGATTTTAAATAAATATTTTTTTTCTCAGATACTATTTCTTCTTTATTTTTTTCTCTTTGTTTCATTGCATCCTTGAAAGTGTAAACTGCAAATGCACCTAATCCACCAAGTAGTAATATTCCATCATATTGAGAAATCTCCCCATCAATTGAAATTAAAACAAGTAAAACAGAAACACCAAGCATTATTGGAATTTCTTTTTTTAATACAGATTTTCTTACTGCAAGTGGAACAATAATTGCAGCAATACCAATAACCATTCCAACATTTGCAATATTACTTCCAATAATATTTCCCAAAATGATTGCGCTGTGTTCACCAGCTGCTGCAACACTAGCAGCTAATTCAGGAGTAGAAGTACCATAAGCTACAATAGTCATACCAATTACAAGATTACTGATACGGAATTTTTTAGCAATTGCAACCCCACCGCTAACTAACCAATTACCACCAAAACATAGCATGATTAACCCAACTACAGTTAGAATTGCACTAAGCATTATTTCCATGATGAATTTTCAGTTGAGGATTGTTTAAAGGAGATGATATACTATAATTTTACAATTTATGTTAATTCCATCCAATATGTTTTGGGGCATAAGATCGGTTAGTCAAAAAGAGTTTCAAATAGGCACAAAATAGGTGTAAAAAAACAAGCTATAAAGATCAACAATACTCAAGTCAAAGACTAATAAAGTAATGTACCGTACCATACAGTATGATGCGAGCAAGACTAACATATGTGCCACTAGAAGTGGCAGACCAATTTGAAGATTTTATCATAGAACGGGATGAACAAGTTCTTGATGCAGTAAAAGCAAGGACAAAAGATTACAGTACATTGTCATTGTTGAAATTATTATATCAACTAAGAGGAAATCCCATGACATTTTCAGAGTTGTATTCAAAATCAAAGATTAGAATGAAAAAATCATTTCTAAATTATCTACATCTTTGTGTAGATTATAATTTCATCAAAAAAGAACCGCGAGGATCAAATATGATCTACTCAATTACAGACAAAGGACACACAATGTTGAATTTGTTCATGCAGAAGAATAATTAGACAGAACAAATCGGCAAATATAGTGACAAATGGATTTCCAGAAGCAGAAGTATTTGAAATAAAAAAAGTAGAGTTAAAAAACCCAATAATTTTTGCAGGTTTTGTTGGTGCAGGATTAGTAGGACCAGTTGCAATAAATCACATTATTGAAAAATTAGAAATGGAAGAAATTGCAGTAATGAGATCAAAGTATTTACCACCATCAACAGTTTTCATGAGAGGCAGACTACGCCATCCATTTAGATTCTATGCAAATAAAGAAGGAACAGTTTGTGCAATTATTTGTGAAATAACATTAAGAATGGATGGAGTATACACATTGGTTTCATCAATTTTAGATTGGGCAGCAAAAAAAGGCTCAAAGGAAATTGTAATTTTAGATGGAGTTGCAGGGGTAGAGCATGACGACAAGGCATATTGTGCAGCAGAAGAGGACTTGGTAAGAACAATGGCAGACAAAGATATCAGCATGATTCCACAAGGATTCATCACAGGAATTCCAGGTGGAATTCTAAATGAATGCCTAGTAAGAGATATTCAAGGACTAACACTATTAGCAAAAGCAAACAAAATAGCACCTGATTCAATAGCTGCTGCCACATTAATTGAGGCATTAAATCGATTTTATGAAATGAACATAGATACAACAGATCTACAAAAAGACAAAGACAGAATAAATTCAGAATTTAGCGAGTTGTCTCAAAAATATGTAGAGCATAGAGAAGTTGATTCTGGAATGTACATGTGATCGAAAGATTAAGCAAATTCTTTTATTCACAATATAGGAGCATCAAAACATGGCTCTAACCTACAAAAAAGCAGGTGTAGATATTTCAAAAATTAAGCAAAGTCAAAAAGCAATTGGAAAACTAATTTCATCAACTCACAAGATTCAGAAAAAAGCAAAGATTGCTCATGGGTTTGGACATTATGCAGGAATTGTAGAAATTCCAGGGGGTAAATTATTAGCAACTCATACTGATGGGGTTGGAACTAAAGTAGTCATTGCAAATATGATGAAAAAATACAACACCATAGGAATTGATTGTGTTGCAATGAATGTTAACGATATAATTTGTATTGGTGCAACACCAATTTCATTTGTAGACTATATTGCTGCAAACAAAAATGATGTGCCAATTTTTAAAAAAATCGTAGAGGGTCTAGTTACAGGTGCTAAAAAATCATCAATGCCAATTGTAGGTGGAGAAACTGCAATAATGCCAGATGTAATAGAAGGTAAAGGATTTGCATTTGATTTGGCAGGAATGGTAGTAGGCCTAGTTGAAAAAAAGGAATTGGTGTTAGGAGATAAAATAAAAACAGGAGATGTAATTATTGGTGCAAATAGTTCAGGAATTCATTCAAACGGATATTCACTTGCAAGAAAAGCATTATTGAAAAAATATTCAGTTAAAGACAAAGTCAAAGGGGTTGGAAAAATTGGCGATGCGTTACTAAAACCGACAGAAATTTACACAAATCCAGTACTTGAGATGAATAAGAAATGTAAAATCAATGGTTTTGCCCATATTACAGGAGGGGCATTTACCAAACTATTACGCCTCAAAAGTATCGGTTATGAGATTGATTCACTCCCAAAAATTCCACCAGTAATGGGGTTAGTACAAGAACAAGGGGTAAAAGATGAAGAGATGTACAAGACATTCAACATGGGTGTAGGATTTTGTGTGGTTGCACCAAAAAATCAAGCAACAAAGATCAAATCAATATTCAAAAAACACAAAATTTCAAGTCAAGAAATTGGAAGAATAGTTTCAAAGAAAGGCGTTACAGTAAATTCTATAAAAATTGCTTAATTTAGCTAAAAAATAATTTTCAACGTGATATCGCCTTATATTACACAATTCTTCAGACATTACAGAGAAGATGGCTGCAGAAGCACATTTTATTGAAACAATTATCGGGGTAGGAATACTTCTTTTTGCAGCTAAATTAATGGCAGAACTTTTCCTCAGACTAAAACTGCCAATTGTTTTAGGAGAATTATTAGCTGGAATGATAGTAGGACCGTTTGCATTAGGGGGATTTTTTGTAATCGATGGAAAACAATTACTGCAGATAAATGATGAAATTAGAATTTTAGGAGAAATGGGAGCAATTGTAATTTTGTTTATGGCAGGATTAGAAATGACACCAAAAGAATTTCTCAAAGGTGGAAAAGCATCATTCACAGTTGGAACACTAGGAGTAGTTGTTCCATTTTTTGCAGGTCTTGCAGTTTTTCAATTATTTGGATTTGATGCATTACAATCAATGTTAATTGCAACAGCACTTACTGCAACAAGTATTGCAATTTCAATTCAAGTATTAAGTGAGTTTGGTAAAATCAAAACACCAGAAGCCAGATTAATCATCGGTGCAGCCGTAGTTGATGATATTTTAGCAATCGCCGTATTATCAGTAGTTTCATCAATTGCAGGTTCAGATGGAGGAGTAGACAACATCGACATTACAGAAGTGACAATTACAATTCTACAAGTATTAGGATTCTTTGCAATAATGTTAATTGTTGCAGTAGTTATAATTCCAAAAATAATAACCCCAAGAATATGGAAAGCAAAAGGTAGCGTAGAAGGGATTGCTACAGCGTCGTTTTTTGGAGCAGCGGCGTTAGCTGGCTCTATCGGACTATCACCCATAGTTGGTGCATTTGCAGTAGGCATGGCATTATCAACTACCAAAGTTTTTGACAAAGTTGAAAGCTATATTGGTAAAATTGGGTTGATTTTTGCACCATTGTTTTTTGCAATTATCGGAGCACAGGTAGACCTTAGAGCAGTAGATTTGAATATTTTGATGCTAAGTGGTGTTGTCATAATAATAGCAGTGGTTACAAAACTATTTGGTTGTGGATTACCTGCAATGATGTTTTTGAAAAGCAAACAACAAGGAATGCGAGTAGGGATTGGAATGATTTCAAGAGGAGAAGTAGGATTAATTGTTGCAGGAGTGGGAGTTACTGCAGGCATTCTTACATCAGAAGTATATTCTACAATTGTAATCATGGTAGCAGTTACAACCATCATCACACCAATATGGTTGAAAATGGAATACAGAAAAGAACAAAAACGTGGAGATAATTCAACTGAAATTACTCCTCATCCAAAATCAGAATAAGTCTTAAATTATCCCAAAAAAATCTTCAAATCATGTCAGAGAACAATAATGATTCATTTCAAAAAAATATGTTAGCAGAAATTAAAAGAATCCAAGAGGAATTAAACAATTTAAAAGATATTAAAAAAAATATTACTAAAAAAATAGTAAAGAGAAAACCAGATAGAAAGAGTGCTGCTAAAAAGAAAGTAGTAAAGAGAAAACCAGATAGAAAGAGTGCTGCTAAAAAGAAAGTAGTAAAGAGAAAACCAGCTAGAAAGAGTGCTGCTAAAAAGAAAGTAGTAAAGAGAAAACCAGCTAGAAAGAGTGCTGCTAAAAAGAAAGTAGTAAAGAGAAAATCTAGACGCAGATAGGCATCAAAATCAGTAGATTTTCAACGAATTTATGTACAAATAGTATTTTGTTTTTTATGAATAAACTAGATCCTGCATTGTCAAAAGCATGCGGTGAGATTACACATAATTTACTAACAATTAAAGATCCTAGTAAAAAACAAGTCAAAGAAGAAATCATAAAAGTTTGTACAAAATATGCACTAGAAAGGATTCCAAAAAATTATGAAATTTTATCAACGGTAAAAGAAGCAGATTTTGATAAATTAAAAAAAGTGTTAATCAGAAAGCCAACAAAAACAGCATCAGGAGTAGCAGTAGTTGCATTAATGCCAAAACCATTTGCATGTCCACATGGCAGATGCACATATTGTCCAGGAGGGATTGAATTTAATTCTCCAAACAGTTACACGGGAAAAGAGCCATCATCATTAAATGCAATACAAAATGAATTTGATCCTAAATTACAAATTATATCAAAAATTGAAAAACTAATTGCTTTTGGACACGAACCAACAAAAATGGAAATTGTTATTGTAGGAGGAACATTTCCATTTATGCCAATAGATTATCAAACAGATTTCATCAAATCATGTTATGATGCACTAAATGGTACAGATTCTAAAAGTTTGGAAGAAGCAAAATCAAACAATGAACACGCAACAATTAGAAATGTTGGATTTACGATTGAAACAAAACCAGATTATTGTAAAAAAGAACATATCGATGTAATGTTATCACAAGGAGTTACACGAATCGAGATAGGAGTTCAATCATTACAAGAAAGAGTGTATGAAAGAACAAACAGAGGACATAACTATAATGATGTAATAGAATCATTTCAAATTTCAAAAGATGCAGGATACAAAATTGTCGCACATATGATGCCAGGTCTACCAACAATGACACCAGAACAGGATATTGCAGATTTTAAAAAATTGTTTGGGGATTCTCAATTACGTCCAGACATGTTGAAAATTTATCCATCACTAGTTATTGAAAATACACCACTCTATGAAGAACACAAACAAGGAAAGTACACACCATATTCAGATGAAGATATGATCAAAGTGCTTACTGAAGTAAAAATCAACATCCCAAAATGGGTCAGAATTATGCGCGTTCAAAGAGAAATATCACCAAAAGAAATTATCGCAGGTCCAAAATCAGGGAATTTAAGGCAAATTGTGCATCAAAATCTTGCCAAGCAGGGGCTAGTATGCAAATGTATCAGATGTAGAGAAGCAGGATTATCCAATAAAAAATCAGAAGAAAAAGATGTAAAATTAAACAGAATAGATTATGATTCATCAGAAGGAAAAGAAGTATTCTTATCATTTGAAGACAAGAATGAATCAATTTATGGATTTTTGAGGTTAAGGAAACCAAGTAGTAAAGCCCACAGAGACGAAGTTAGAAAAGATAGTTGTATTGTAAGAGAAATTCATGTTTATGGAAAATCCCTAAAGATTGGAGAAAAAGAAGATGGTCAAATACAACATTCAGGATTGGGTAAAAAATTGATGAATGAAGCTGAAAAAATTTCAAAAGAAGAATTCGATGCAAAGAGAATTCTAGTAATTAGTGCTGTTGGAACAAGAGAGTATTATCAAAAATTAGGGTATTCATTATATGGGCCATACATGGAAAAAAAACTCAATTAGGAAAAAGAAATGTCAGAACAAGAAATTATCGGTAAAGGAACGTGGATTGATAAACTAGCATCAGAGATGCTTCAACGAGAAAAAGAGATTGGAAGAAATACAGATATTCTTAGAGTTGAAAGTGGTCTAGGAGCATCAGGGATTCCACATATCGGAAGTTTAGGGGATGCAGTTAGAGCATACGGTGTAAAATTAGCATTAGAAAATTTAGGATACAAATCAGAATTAATTGCATATTCAGATGATTTGGATGGATTACGAAAAATTCCAGAAGGAATGCAAAAATTCGGTTTAGAAGAACACATTGCAAAACCCGTATCACTAATTCCAGATCCATATGGATGTCATGATTCGTATGGAATGCATATGAGCAGTATTCTTTTAGAAGGATTAGATAAAGTTGGAATAAAATATGAATTCAGACGTGCAGTTGATACTTACAAACAAGGATTACTAAAAGATCAAATACACACCATCTTACAAAACAGTACAAAAATTGGAGACAAGATTTCAGACCTTGTAGGGCAAGAAAAATATCAAAAATACCTCCCATATTTCCCAGTTTGTGCTCAGTGTAATAGACTCTATACAGCAGAAGCTTCAGAGTATATTGTAGATGAAAAGAAAGTAAAGTATCATTGTCACGATACTGAAATTGGTTCAAAAATGATCAAAGGATGTGATCATCATGGAGAAGCAGACATTGCAAAAGACCTTGGAAAATTAGCATGGAAAGTAGAATTTGCAGCAAGATGGACTGCATTTGATATCAGGTTTGAAGCATATGGAAAAGACATTATGGATTCAGTTAAAGTAAATGATTGGGTCGCAGATGAAGTTTTAAAATTTCCGCATCCTCACCACGTAAAATATGAAATGTTTCTAGATAAAGGTGGAAAAAAGATTTCAAAATCACTAGGCAATGTAATTACTGCACAAAAATGGTTAGAGTTTGGAACACCAAAATCAATTCTATTATTACTATACAAAAGAATTACAGGTGCACGCGAATTAGGATTTGAAGATATTCCATCATTGATGAGTGAGTATAATGAACTAGAGGATATTTACTTTGGACGAATTAAAATAGATAATCAAGCAAAATTGACAAAATCAAAAGGACTGTATGAATATGTAAATTTACTAAATCCTCCAAAACAATCAGAGATTCATATCAATTATAGATTATTAATTGAATTAACAAAAATTTTCAAAGAAGATAGAAAAGGTAGAGTCATGAAAAAATTACTTGACTACGGAGTAATTAAAAATGAAATGCCTGAAATTGAAAATCTGATTGAATTGGCAGGAAATTATTCTGATGAGTTTGCTCAACAAGAAAAAACTCAAGTAGAGTTAGATAATACTGCAAAAAAAGCATTAAAAATTCTCGTAGAAGCATTAGAAGGAGAAGAACCAGAAGATATTCAAAATACAATATATCAAATTGCAAAATCAAATGACGTCCAACCAAAAGATTTCTTTAAAATATTATATCAAATAATTTTAGGAACATCAAGAGGACCCAAGATTGGTCCATTTATTTCAGATATAGGAACAAAACAAGTAGCAAAAACAATTTCAGAGCACATCTAGACATGGTACATTCCGAACATAATAGATCAAAAAATAGTGGGGGATTTGCTATGATTATCTTAGGGGCACTGCTATTGATAATAGGACCACAAGAAGCGATTGTTCCAAAAAGTTTGAGTGTAATTGTATGGGTTGCAGGAATAGGAATTGGCGGATTAGGGTTTTATCTTAAATTTTTCAGGAACAGAGCAAAGCAAGGATAAAGAAGGGTTCAGATTTAGAAGAAATATGGGGTTATTTGGTAAAAAGAAAGTAGAAGAAACCATTGATAAAAAAAGTGAAGAATATGTTCTCAAAGAAGAATTAGAATCCGAAGTTGAAAAATTACAAAAAGAATTTAGAGAGAAAGAAGGAGAGATAGCAAATTTTACAGAAAAAATTAATTCAGTAAAAATAGAATATGATACAACAGTAACTAATTTAATGTTAGTAAAAAAAGAATTGAATCAAAAAAAGATGGAATTAGATGTTGTTTTACGAGAATACAAAGAAACAAGAGAGAAAATAAAAAATTCAGATAAATTAAAAGATTCAGAATCAATAACAGAATTTAAACAAACTCAAGAAGAACTTTCAAAAATTAAAAAAGAATTAGAAGAGATAACTAAAGAATATGATCTAGTCAAAGACCAAATGACAAAAGAGCAATCAAGTTTACACATTACAAGAAAACAGCAATTAGAAGTTGAAAAAGAATTAGAAGAGGCAAACTCTAGACTATACAATGCAAAAGAAGAACTAGATAAAAAAGACAAATTTGAAGATACAAGTATTCTAACATCTGATGAAAAACAGTTTATTCAAAAAGATGAAGAAAAGAGTTCTGCAGGCGTGATAGAGGCTGCAAGTGTAGTCGTAGGCTCACTCAAATCAAAACTCAACATGACGCAAAAAGAATTAGAAGCAATTCAACAACAATTAGAAAAAGAAAGAGAAGATCACGAGATTACAAAGCAGGAATTAAAAAAACTCAAAGGCAAAATCACTGAAGAATCATAATTCTGCAAAATGTTTTTTCCATTTTGATTTAATTTCATCTTCAGTTGCCCCTAAATCATATAATGGTGAAGTAACACTAGTTACACTTGAAACATCAACTAATACAATAGAGTCAATTGGGCTTTTAATTCCATTATTTTTGTAATGTGTTAAAATTTCTTCAAACAAAGAATTAGATTTCAAAATTTTAGATGTTCCTTTAAACAAATATCCTTTTCTCAAAAGAGGATCAAGTACATTAATTTCAATATTAGGATTGATTTCTAAATTATTCATAGTGTCAGGAGATCGAATATTTGCAAAACAAAGAGTGTGTTCATCCCATCCAATGATAGTACCTTTAGGTGAAATATTTGGCATACCATCTAATGATACGGTTGCAACATAACCCAGTTTTTGAATACTCAAAAAATCTTTAATTTCATTTGTAATTAATGACATTAATTATTACTGAAGTTCAGTGTAATTAATTTTTTATAATTATCGCATAAATTCTGCCATCTCTATTGAAAAGAAGAAGAAACCAATACCCCCTCCAATAATTCCAATCCAAATGGCAATTTGTTTTAATTTAGACATTTGAAATGATTCATTCAAACACATTATTGAATCTAATTAAAAATAGGATCAGACAGTTATAATTACAATAAAAACAAAACAGCAACATTGGCAAGTATCAAAGATGTTGGGAAATTTTTCATATTCATAGTTGGGGGATTAGTAGCTATAATTGTAGGCTCATTTATGATAAGAGGTACCATGCACATGTGGGACAATCCTGAAAATACAGACAAAAAGAAAAAGGACTAAAAAACAAGTAAAATAAACAAGATCAAAATTGTTACAAGATTCTACAATTAGAAAATCACTTGATCAATACATCAAAAATAGGATCAAAGGGATACCAACTGAAATCAAGCAAACATTTCCAAATATTAAAAAAATTTGGAAGTGTGAAGATGAAGTAGATTTTCTTTATGGATATTATGTTGGAAAAATAGAAGAAGGCTCACTACATTATCTACTAAAAGCAACTCGTGCATCATTTGGAGGGTATGTTGATACTTTTGAAATTAGAGGGATTATTGAGACACATAAAACAGAATTACAAGATGTAATAAAATCAGCAATCAATCAGTGAAATAGAAATAGTACATCAAATATCAGAAATTATGGTAGGACCACAAGATGGAGGATTTGGATTTGACCAATCAAAAAAATATACAGACGTAGAAAATATCGAAGAGGTATGTGTTCAATGTCAAGCAGGTCAACACAAAAAATGTTTGAAAAAAGCAAAAGAACAAGATGTTTGTGAATGCGAACATTGTATGATTTATGGTTAAACTAGGAAATTATCAAGAAATTTTTTAATAGCATGAAAATTTAGATATAATCTTGTCAAATCAATACATATTTCATTGTAAATTTTGCGGAGCAGAATTTGGAAGTAATGTTATAGAACTAGCACTACATATTGGTAGAACTCATGATGAAACAAGGAATTAGGTTTCAAATACATGCAATGTAGCAACAACAAAATTGGGTGTTATCACGATAATTCAATTCACATGGATGGTAATGGTAAATGTTTAGTCAGAGGATGTAAATGTGAAAAATTTAAAAATTCAGAGTGAAGACAATTTGTTTTCAAGTTCAGTTATTTCTTTTTGATAATAATCTGCTTTGTTTTGAGCAAATTCTTTTTGAGATGTAATTATTGCAACTAGTGCATCTTTGTATTCAGAGTGACCATGTTTTAGAACATCACAAGATTCAAGATTGGTAATGTGTCCAGTAACTGTGGCCATTGCACCTTTTTGATTAAACTTTACAATTCCACCAAATGCTTCAATTAACATGAATGCAGAATTTGATTTACATTTGTAAGTAACACGACCAGTTTCAGTATTAAATAACTGAGTAATACCGCCTGCTTTTCTAGTAACTGTAACAGTCATGAGATAGTTGAAAATAACGGAGTATTAATTATTTTAGAAATATTATACTTGGGATTCAGGAGATACAGATTCTGTTGCCAAAATTTTATCGATTTCGTTGATTGCAATTTTATCTCTACCAATAAGATCAAACTTTTGCAATAACGTTTCAAATTTTGTTTCTTCTTGAACTTGTTCGTTGACAAACCATTCCAGAAATGCATAAGTGGAATGATCTTTTTCTTTTTGTGTGATTTCTACCATTTTGTGAATTGCAGCAGTAACTGTTTGTTCGTTTTTTAGAGCAGTTTTGATTAGACCTTCAAGTGATTTGTAGGATGCAGTAGGAGCTTTTAGTGCAGGAATTATAGATGTAGTTCCCATATCATTTAGAAAATGAATAATTTTTAGCATATGTGTTCTCTCCTCATCTGATTGTGCATAGAAATAATCAGAAGCACCTTTGTATCCAATAACTTCACACCATGATGCCATTGCCAAATAACTGTTTGATGCAAGTCCCTCTAAGGCAACTTGATCATTTAGTGCTTTTTTCATTTTAGGGGAAAGTTTCATAATTTTCAACTATTCTTCATTTACATATATTAAAAAGACTAGCTATGAGAAAATCCACATAATGCCACAATGGAACCTCTGATCGGTTCATAATTCCTTCTTTCTTAACTCAAAAATTGAATCAACACAATCTATGGGAACCATAAAGTCAATGCTAGGAATTGCCAGTATTGCCCTGTTATTTGGTGTAGGGATGGTTTTTCCTGCCATGGCCGATTCTTTTCCATTAAAGATAGTTGCAGACACTAGTGCTCCTGAAGGTAAAGTCTACGTTTCAGCAGATTTTGATCAGGATGGAATTTGTGATGAACAAGCAGTTTTAATTTCCATTTCTACAATTAAAAAAATTGGCATAAACCAACAATGTGTTTTACCTAGCATCTAAGACCAGAGTTATTGAAAATAAATGATATTCAAAAAATAAACTTCATACCTAAAAAGAAAATTGCAAATCCACTAAGGAAGATTATTCCTGCAAAACTCAAAAATTTTAAGAAAATAGATGGCTGATGTTTTTTTTCAAGGAATTTCCCTGTAACTAATCTAAAATTAAAAATTGCAATTATAGGTGCAATTACAAATGACAAAACAGTTGCAAAGTCAATTAATTCTTTAAAATTACTCTCAAATTGAAATATTACAAACAGAGAACCAACAGACAATACAAGTAAAAAAAAAACATAAAATGTACGGAATTTTGTACGTATTTTTTCTTCATTTTTTGTAAAAATTAATTCCACAGTTCGTTGTAATGACCTAGAATATCCATCAAGTACGGCGATTATGGTTCCAAACATCACAGTAAATGCAGAAGCTGCAATTATCACATAACTCCAATCACCAATTGTTTCAGTGTATAATGTAACTATTTCATGTGCAAAAAGAGAGTTATTGTTAGGTAATTCATCTCCAGAACCATAAAAGATATAGCTACCAAGAATTACAAACATTACTGCAAGAACTCCAGTTACAAGATACGCTAATCGAAATTCAAAAAGAGTTTCTTGTAATTTTGGTTTGTATTTTGATTGTTTTATTCGCTCCAAAGTCCACAGACTATTCCAACTAGACAAATCAACTGCAGTTGGCATCCAACCCATCAATGCAAGTAAGAAAAAGATTCCCGAAATATCTAAAAGATCTTTGGGTTCAAATCCAGATACAGGTTCTATTGGTCCATTATACAAAGTTAACAAAAATGCCAAAGCTGTAGAGACAAGTAAAACAATTGCAATTATTTTTATCAAACTATCAAGTACGCTGTATTTTCCAATGGCCAATATTCCAACACATACTACAAATAAAATTACAATGGTCCACTCTCCAAGAAAATCAATTCCAAAAAGATTTTCAAAAAATCCTGCAGTTACAAAACCTACAGCTCCTGTTACAAAAAACATAGACCCAATAGTTAAAAGAAAATAAAGCCATAATGCAGGCTTGCCTAGTTTTTTGTAACCATCAATAATACTTGTTTGAGTAGAATTTGCATAACGAGAACCAAACTCAAAGAAAGGGTATTTCAATAAAGTAATCAAAACTACAAAACCAATAATGAATATCCCATAATCAGCACCTGCCCTAGTAGATTGTACAAGATGAGACACACCTATTGCAGTACATGCAAATAGAATTCCAGGACCAGCAGTCTTTGAAAATGAAGATAGTTTTGAATTCATTATTTTATACGGTATTGATATTCCATGAACCATCAACCCAAACGCCAATTACTTTGGCACCAGTATTCCATGAAGAAATCACATCGACACCTTTTTTGATTTGTGAAATATGTTCTTCATCAGATACGGGGTTTCCTGCACAATCATAATGACCAGACACTACAATAAGTTGTGATTTGTGTGCATTAATTGATATCCCAACTTTTGTTTTTATGGAATCAAGTTCATTGTTTTCTGCAACCTTTTTGTCAATACCGGGCTCTGTGATGGCATCAACATAGTCTACAGAGTAATTTTCTTTAATCCATTTTGCAAGAGGTAGTTGTATTCTTCCATCCATACAAGTAACAGATGTTGCAAATTTTCCTTCAGCCATAATATATCAGATTTGTAATAGAATAAAATTATTTTCTATACAAAAAACACTCTGATGTGTGATCATTTACCATACCTATTGCCTGCATCAAAGCATAACAAATGGTAGGACCTACAAAATTAAAACCACGTTTTTTAAGATCTGCACTTAATTTTTTAGATATTTCAGTAGATGCCGGTAAATCAGATAGTTTTTTGAAGTTATTGTTAATGGGTGTGTGATTTACAAACTCCCACAAATATTCATCAAATGAGCCAAATTCTTTTTGAATTTTAAGAAATTCTTTAGCATTATTTATGGCAGAATTAATTTTTAATTTATTTCGAATTATGGATTCATCTTTGAGTAATTTTTCAACTTTTTTTTGAGAATAATTTGAGACCTTTTTTACATCAAAATTAGAAAAGGCCTTTCGATATCCATCCCTACGTTTGAGAATAGTTATCCAAGATAATCCAGCCTGTGCACCCTCAAGAATCAAAAATTCAAATAATTTTACATCATCATGTTCAGGTTTACCCCATTCTTTGTCATGATACGAAATATTTGGTTCATCTTTTGCCCATTGACATCGATTCATATTTTGAGTGTAAAGTGATACAAAATATTAGTTATTAGAAATCAAAAAAAATATGAAATCAAACCAACAACTGTTAAAAATTAATAGAAATTTTTTAATATGTTTTATTATTTCAGCATCACTTTCAGCCGTATTTTCTCAAATACTATCAAATTATGAGAGTTATCTAAATACAACATTTACAATAATTTTTGGATACATAGTTTATTTTGGAATTTTTTCAGGATTATTTTATCTTGATAACAAAGAACGTTACAAATCTATGAAATCAAATTTAATCAAAAAAGAAATTTTATCATTATTATCATCATTTGGTGTTGGGGAGATAATCTATTTAGGAATACGTTGGCCTACATTGTATTATTTTCTAGAAATAGGAATAGAGCCATATATTGCATCATTAATTTCTGAAATTATTGCTACAGCATGTTATATGATATCAGTTACAATATTTCTAAGAAAAACTAAAACATTCTGATTATTTTGCTAATTGAGTAACTAAGTCAGTAGATGTGATTATTCCAACGATATTACCATTTTCAGATACTGCTAGTTTTCTAATTTTTTTGAAGGTCATCATTTCAGCAGCTGATGAAATTGTCGCATCATGATTAATTGTAACTAGTGGAGAAGACATTGTTTTTTCAACAGGAGTATTCGATGAAAGATTATTTGCAATGATTTTTGTAGCAAAGTCTCTATCAGTAATAATTCCAACAGGATTTTCATTATCTTTTACAATAACTGCACCAACTCCTCCTTGCTCCATCATTTTTGCCACTTGAAATACAGTGGTGTTAGGGTTTACAGAAATTAATGTTCTAGCCACAATATCTGAAACATGAATAGAATCATAGTTGAAATCTTCTCGACTCACTAAGTTATTCAATAATTATACTATTTAAAAAAATCAAAAATTTTTCAATAGAATTTTCAAAATAATTGTAAAAATTTCAACAAGTGATTTTAAAAAAATACGGGCTCGGTCGGATTCGAACCGACGACCTAACGCTCCGCAAGCGTTCGCACTATCCATGCTGTGCAACGAGTCCGAAAAGTTTGGCAAGTTTAGGCTTAATTTGGATTGCGATTCCTAGAATTTTGTAAAAATATATCGTACATCGTCAGATTCCTTAAAAGTCCAAATAGCAGGTAGGGTTAAAGTTCCAATTACTTTGAGAGAATATTTCTCAATTAAAGTTCCCCAACCAGATTCACCTAGAGGATCAGAAGCATATTTTTGAGAAACAGTTCCTGCAAAAACTACTCCAGTGTTTTGGTTTAGTACAAAAGGGGAATTATTAAAAATTCCAGTTGTAAGTGAAACTCCCCCCATTTGGGCAAGACCACCAATAAAAAATACAGGAAAAGATAACCCTAAAGAAGAATAATCAAAAGTAATTGCATCAGTGCAATTTGGATTAAAATTAACATTAACCGAATTTACAATAGATGTTTGTAAGTCAACTAATATCTCATCAATTTCAATACTGTGTGAATCCATTCCCAAAACTTTTGCACAGTATGCAATGCGACCATCACCAGAACCGATGTCAATTACTTGTTTGTAACCTAATGATTTTGTAAAAAGAGATGTAAGATATGCAGACATGATCCACGTAGGAGAAAAAGGAGCCCGACTAGAACCATATTGAATGCTATTTAGCCAATATTTGTTTATGTCACCCTCATAGACAATACAAGAAATTCCAGAAATTTCTTTTTCATAAGAATTATAGTAAATAGGGTTATTTTTTAAAAAACTATGAAGGGATTCTAAATCATCAATCGGGAACATATCAGATTTTTTTGTAGGAATGAATTCTTGAATATTACTTGTGCCATCATATGTTTTTGAAAATTCTTGTTTTAGTTTTACAAGGTTTTGTGCAATCTCATCAATCATTTGACAGTCCTTTGCCATATTGATCTACAAATTCTTTAGTGCTCATTTTTTCTCTTAGTTCATCATAGTATTTTGCATCATTTTGAATTTCTTCAGGAGATTTTTCTGTGTTTTCAGATTGTAAATAAGATGTAGTATCTTGAATTGATTTTTCAAGTTTTTGTATTATCTGAGGGTGAATATCAGAGTTAAATTCAGATATCATAGCCTCAACCATAGTGAGTTTTTCCAAAAAAGAGTCAGATTGTTTGAAACCTTGTTGTTTTAACATTGTAATCATTGATGAGACATTCATTATTTGGTAATAAGTCTCAATAATTTCATGAACTGTTAATTCAGGTTTTCTTGTAACATTAATCAGAGTAATTAATTTAGAGGACTCGGTTTCAAACATAGTAAAAATTTCATCAGCAGAACTCATCAAAATAAAATGAAATTCAAATTTTTAAAAATGTTAGGATTTATGCTTCTTTTTCTGCTTTATTGACATAAACATAGTTCATAATCAATCCAGCAACAATACCACCAAGTATTGGTGCAACCCAATACAACCATTGGACTTCCCATAATCCAGTATCACCTGCAAATATTGCTGGAGATAATGATCTTGCAGGGTTCATGGATGCACCAGTTAAAGGAACTCCTACCAAGTGAAGTAAGAAAATCATCCCACCAATTACTGCACCATAAACACTCTTTGGGGCTTTCTTGTGAACTGCAGTCATAAAGATTACAGTAACAAGGAAGAAAGTCAAAATGAATTCAACAATGAAAGCAGACATCATACTGCCACCAAGTAATTCACTTGGGCCGCCATGAGCACCCCAGAAAACATCTTTTCCTATTTCAGGAAATAGTGCAACTAGAGTACCAGTAGCAATAATTGCTCCAATTATTTGAAATACAATATAACCAATTCCATCTTTAATTCCAATTTTTCTTGTAATCATCATAGGAATTGTAACTGCAGGGTTAATGTGGGCACCAGAAACATGTCCGAATGCATAGACCATAAATGCGATTGCCGCGCCGTGTCCTAAAGATATCATAATGATTGATTCGATAGTTAATCCCTCGCCAAAAACAGATGCTGCAAGAATTACAGACAAAGGTCCAAAGAAGACCAGTGCAAATGTGGAAATTGCTTCAGCAAGATATGCTCTTGGATTAACCATTAAGCAAAATCCCATCCAGTTTCAATATAAAAGATTCGTACTAGAATCTAGATCCATAATATCAAAAAGTAATTAATTGTAGAAAAAAAATCTCAAAATATGATTTCAGAAGGAGATTCAGTTCCAAAATTTTCAATTAATGATGCAAATGGAAATAATGTAAAATCTTCAGATTTTAAAGGCAAAAAACATGCCATTTACTTTTACCCAAAAGATTTCACACCAGGATGCACCACAGAAGCAGATGAATTTTCAAAAGACTATAAAAAATTCCAAAAAGAAGAAATTGAAATTATAGGAATCAGTCCAGACGATGTAGAATCTCACAAAAAATTCTGCGATAAAATGAAAATAAAATTTCCACTGTTGGCAGATGTCGATAAAGAAGTTTCAAAAGCATTTGGGGTTTGGGGAAAGAAAAAATTCATGGGAAGAGAGTACATGGGAGTTATGAGAAGTACGTTCTTAGTAAATGAAAAAGGAAAAATTTTCAAAATTTATCCAAAGGTAAAAGCTGCAGGTCATTCAAAACAAGTACTAAGTGATTTTTTAAATTAAAATAAAAAGTAAAGAAAAAGGTTGTAAAAAATTAGAAACCTTTTGGAAGTGTACCTTTTGGTTTTGGTGGTTCAGGAGCAGATTCTGCTGCAGGTTCAAATCCTTTTGGTAAGATACCACGAGATTGTTGAGATTTTGCTTTTGCTTCAGCTTCAATAATTTCTTGATATGCTTGTTCATCATCTGCTTTTTGTTGTTCAATTCTTTGCAGATAATCACTTTCATAAGATTCAAGTTCTTCTTTTCTAGATTTTGTCTCACCGCTACTTTGAGGAGGAGCCTGTTGTGTTTCACCCATTCCTTTTGGAAGTGTACCTTTTGGTTTTGGTGGTTCTGCTGGAGGTGCTTGTTGGGTTTGTTCTGTAATTCCCTGAACACTCATGTTAATTCCACTAAAACTTCCAAATGTCTTATCAGCTGGATGATATGCTAATCTTGCTCTGGTTGCAAAGTATTGATTTGATGCTGCAGTGTAACCAGTGACAGATTTTTTCTGATCATTCCAGTTTGATGTTGGAACTTTTCCTACAGGAGCAGTTTTTCTAACAAAGTATCTGTTAGGTGCTGGAGTGTAACCAGTTGTCTTTGCTCTGTAATGATGTAAATCAGTCATTGGTGCATTCATGTATGCTCTCTCTAATGCTGCTTGTACAGTTGCAGGAGGTTCTGTTGTTGTCTCAGCTGGTTTTGGTGCTTCCACTGGTTTTTCTTCCATACCTTTTGGTAAGGTTGGTTTTGGTTTTGCAGTGTTGGCTGGTTTGACTTCAGCAGGTTTTGCAGTTTCAGAACCTTTTGGTAATGTTGGTTTTGGTTTTGCAGTTTCTGCTGGTTTAACTTCAGCTGGCTTTGCCTCAGCAGGTTTTGTACTAAGCTGAGTAGAAAGTGAGTTTAGCTTTGCTTCTAATTCGGCAATCTTGTCTTCAAGATCTTTTTTTGTTTGCTTTTTAGCGACCATTCATTTCATTAAATCATACATTGTTTATGTACATTTTGATCAATATCAAATTTGATTCAAAATAATTCATTAAATTGAATAGTTTATTGTAAAAAATTATATCAACATAAAATCCAAAAATTGGAATTAATCAGGTTCCCAAAATTGCATGACATACATGCAGTTGTTACACCGCCACAATCTCAAGTGAATGCCGTTATCAACATCAGCAACATATTTTCCATCTTCCATACGAATAACTTGTGGTAAGTAACTTAATTCAGGATTTTCAAGCCATTCATTTTGATTGCAATTAGGACATGTAACTTTAGGAGGCATGTAAAGTATAGAATATGATCAAAGATGAAGTTTACGATTAAAAATAGAAAATAAAGGGTTTAATGAATTAGAAACCTTTTGGAAGTGTACCTTTTGGTTTTGGTGGTTCTGCTGGAGGTGCTTGTTGGGTTTGTTCTGTAATTCCCTGAACACTCATGTTAATTCCACTAAAACTTCCAAATGTCTTATCAGCTGGATGATATGCTAATCTTGCTCTGGTTGCAAAGTATTGATTTGATGCTGCAGTGTAACCAGTGACAGATTTTTTCTGATCATTCCAGTTTGATGTTGGAACTTTTCCTACAGGAGCAGTTTTTCTAACAAAGTATCTGTTAGGTGCTGGAGTGTAACCAGTTGTCTTTGCTCTGTAATGATGTAAATCAGTCATTGGTGCATTCATGTATGCTCTCTCTAATGCTGCTTGTACAGTTGCAGGAGGTTCTGTTGTTGTCTCAGCTGGTTTTGGTGCTTCCACTGGTTTTTCTTCCATACCTTTTGGTAAGGTTGGTTTTGGTTTTGCAGTGTTGGCTGGTTTGACTTCAGCAGGTTTTGCAGTTTCAGAACCTTTTGGTAATGTTGGTTTTGGTTTTGCAGTTTCTGCTGGTTTAACTTCAGCTGGCTTTGCCTCAGCAGGTTTTGTACTAAGCTGAGTAGAAAGTGAGTTTAGCTTTGCTTCTAATTCGGCAATCTTGTCTTCAAGATCTTTTTTTGTTTGCTTTTTAGCAGCTGCCATAATCTGGATGGTTAATCCGGGGTTTATGTACATTTGGGTTAGTTTTCAAATTGTGCTGATCAAGTTTTATATGTTGAAATTGTGTATTATACCACATGGATGACTTTGAGAAAGAATTTCCAGACTTTGATTGGAAAAATACTCCAGCCTACAAGCATCCAGGAGGCAAAGATTGCCCATGTCCAAAGCACGAATACATCAGAGAACAGATTAATTTTACAAAACAAGTAAATGGAAAGGGTAAAGAGCCATCAAAAGTCACACTCAAATTTTGTCCCGATCATTATAGAGTATACATGGATGAAGTGATTCCGGCAATGCCGTTAAAGTATAAAATTCTCACAAAAATTGCACTGAAATTAGGGGCAATTCATGTGGAACAACTAAAGTACATGGAATCAGAATTGTGTTTTTACTGTAAATTTGGTTCTGGTGGACATGATAAAAAAACAGAACTACCACCAATGTAGAATTTTTCATATTCTAAAATAAAATCTAGTTAAGCTTATACTTGAACTTGCGTCAGGGACATCATGCCAATAGAAGATATTCAAGAATTAGTTACAGTACTTGAAAAAAATGGTGAATTAAAAAGAGTAAAAACAGAAGTGGACTCTGATTTAGAGATTGCAGAAATTTTGAGAAGAGAAATGTACTCAAACGGTCCTGCAATTCTTTTTGAAAATGTCAAAGGGTTTGACATGCCAGTTTTAGGAAATGCGTTTGGTTCTATGAAAAGATTGGAGTTAGGATTAGAGATGACAGACTTTACAGAAATCGGAAAAAGAATTACAGATATGACAAAGATGGATGTGCCATCAGGATTACTAAATAAAATAAAAAAATTACCCGAACTCTCAAAGATGACAGCATCATTTCCAAAAAACGAAATGAAAGGCCCAGTAACTGAAGTTACATCAAGTAATGCATCATTTGATGACTTGCCAATTTTAAAATCATGGCCTGAAGATGCTGGAAAATTCATTACTTTAGGATTAGTTGCAACAAAACATCCAGAAACAGGGGTTAGAAATTTAGGAACATACAGAATTCAAATTATTGATAAAACACATGCGTTAATGCATTGGCAAAAACACAAACGGGGTGCACAACATGGGGAAATTTCAAAAGATAAAGGGGAAAAAATTCCCGTAGCAATCATTATTGGAGGAGAACCTGCAACAATATTTTCATCAATTGCACCGGTTCCAGAAGGATTAGACAAGTATCTGTTTGCAGGAATTACAAGGAAAGAAGGAATCAAAATGGTAAAATGTAAAACAATTGATTTGGATGTTCCAGCAAATGCCGAAATTGTTTTAGAAGGATATGTTGATCCTGAAGACCTCAGAGATGAAGGTCCATTTGGAGATCATACAGGATATTACACACCAGTTGAACCATATCCAACATTTACCTTAACAGGAATTATGAGAAGAGAAAATCCAATTTATGTGACAACAGTTGTTGGAAAACCAATTCTTGAGGATGCATATATCGGAAAAGTAATCGAGCGTTCATTTTTACCGTTAATCCAAATGTTCCACCCAGAAGTAATCGACTTTAGTATGCCAGCTGCTGGTTGGTTTCAAGGATTTGCAATAGTTTCAATTAAAAAAAGATATCCAGGTCAAGCAAAAAAAGTCATGATGGGATTGTGGGGAATGGGACAACTATCCCTAACAAAGATGGTAGTGGTTGTAGATGAAGACATTAACGTTCATGACATCAATGATGTAATTTGGGCAATCACAACTAGAGCAGATGCTGCAAGAGATACTGTAATTATTAATAACACACCAACAGATACACTAGACCCGGCATCACCACTAGTAAACTTGGGTTCTAAAATGGGAATTGATGCAACTCAGAAAACAAAGGAAGAAGGATATCTTAGAGAAATTCAACAGCAAGTAAAAGTTGATGAAAAGACAAAAGATCTAGTAGATGCAAAATGGTCAGATTACGGATTATAATGATTTAATCGGATTATAGAAATTATCTCGCTCTTCCACATCATAACCAATTTGATGAATTGCATCTATGATTTTTTTATCAGTTAGTTCAGTAGAACGGGCACCAGTACATGAAACGACTTCCTCACCAATCAAAGTACCCCCAAAATCATTAGCACCATATTGTAAGGCCAATTGAGCCATACCAATCCCATTTGTTAGCCATGAGGATTGAATATGAGGAATCATTCCATCAAAAATTAATCTAGAAATTGCAATCATTTTCAATAATTGAACACCTCCAGTTCCAATTGGAACCAGTCCTTCTTCAGCCATCAAAGTGTTATTTGGTTCAAAATTCCAAGGAATAAATGCAATAAATCCATTAGTCTTTTCTTGTAATTTTAAAAGTTTGAAAAAATGATCAACTATATCATTATTGTTTTCCACATGACCATACATCATAGTAGCAGAGGATGGAATTCCTAAAGAATGAGATTCATCCATAATTCTAATCCAATCAGCACTAGAAATTTTCTTTGGACTAATTACATCTTTAACTGAATCAACTAAAATTTCAGCTCCTGCTCCAGGCATTGATTGTAAACCAGCATCTTTTAATCGAGATAGAATTTCTTTTGTTGAGGATTTTTCAACTCTTGCAATCATGTCAATTTCAGAAGTAGATAATCCATGAACTCCAACTTGGGGGAATTTTTCTCGAATCATTTTAAATGCGTCTTCATAATATTCAATTTTGAGATTTGGGTTATGTCCACCTTGAATTAGTACTTGACGAATCTTAAACATCTCAGAGGCAGTCTTAACTCTAGATTCAATTTGATCTAAAGATAATGTGTAAGCATCATCAGCACCAGGAGATCTGTAAAATGCACAAAACTTACAATCAGTAATACAGACATTAGTATAATTCAAAATTATATTATTTACAAAAGAAGCTTTTTTGCCAAATCGTTTTCTCGTTAAATGACCAGATACAAGACCCATCAAATGAACATCATCAGATTCCAAAAGACGTAAAGTATCTTCAGGATTTGGTCGTTGACCATTTAGAGAATGTTCCAAGATATCACTAATGTCACTTTTTTGAAGTTGTTCTGTTGTCTGGCTCAATTGTTTCTCATCTTTTTGAAATTCTATTTAATCCTTGATAGAATAAACATGCAAAAAATGAATCAGATAAAACATAGTTGGGCTCAATTCCTTAAAAATCAAAGAATAAGGGTTCACGTTATTTTTAAGTAGGGCACAAAAAGCAAATGATCTCATGGTATCAGGTAATCAGATCAGACTTAATCGAATTTTGAGAAAAGGAAGAATGCTTTGCATTCCAATGGATCATGGTATTTCAAATGGTCCTATTGAAGGACTTGAGAATCCAGCTGATACAATTTACAAATGTGAAGGTCACGGTCTTACTAGTGTAATTATTAACAAAGGAATTCTCAAATCATTACCAAAGCCTCCTAAAATTGGAGTTTTAGTTCATTTTTCAAGTAGTACAATATTATCACAATCACCTAATCGTAAAATGCTAACAGGTACTGTAAAAGAAGCAGCTGCAATGGGGGCAGATGGAGTGTCATTACACATCAACATTGGCGGTAAAGAAGAACCAGAAATGTTAGAGCAACTTGGAATGACTGCAGACCAATGTCACAAGTGGGGAATGCCATTATTAGCAATGATGTACCCAAGAGGAGAAAATATCAAAAACCCACATGACCCAGAAATAGTTGCACATGTTGCAAGAATTGGGGCAGAGTGTGGAGCAGATATTGTTAAGACACTATACACAGGAGATATCGATTCATTTTCAAAAATTGTAAAAAGTACACCAGTTCCAATTGTAATTGCAGGCGGACCTAAAGCAAACACAGACATGGATATTCTTCAAATGACAGAAGATGCAATGACTGCAGGTGCAAAAGGTGTAACATATGGAAGAAATATCTTTGCACACAAAGCACCTGAGAAAATTGTAGCAGCATTAGCTGAAATTATTTTCAAAAAAGGCACAGCAAAGGAAGCAATGAAAAAAATTGAGTAAAACAAGAGAATTAATTATTTCACCTAAAGGATCTTCTGCACAATTAGCAAAATTTCTACCTCAATTAGAAGAAGAAGGAATCAAAATGGTGTATTTGGATCCTAAAAAATTAGGGAAAAAGAAAAGTAAACTTCAAACAGTTTACCCATCAAATGCTGCAAACTTTGTAGTAATGGATAAACAAGAAATAAAACCAAAGGGTAAAAAAGTTGGAAAAAAGTTTGAAGTATTATCAAATTCAGATATTGATGAAATTCTAAATATTGCAAAAAAAGGCTTAGACTTTGTAGTAATTGAAGTAAAAGATTGGAAAATCATTCCACTTGAGAATATCATTGCAAAACTACACAAAATTCATACCAAAATTTTTGCAATTGCAAAAACTCCTGAAGAAGTAAGAAAGATGTTTTCTATTTTAGAGGTAGGAGTAGATGGCGTAATTTTCAGCACATCAACAATTAACGAAGTCAGAGAGGCAATGGTGTATCTAGGAACCAGAAGTTTTGATATGAAACCTGCAAAAATTACTGAAATTAAAGAGGTAGGAGATGGAGAAAGAGTTTGTGTAGATACAGCATCAATGCTACACAAAGGAGAAGGAATGTTGATTGGAAGTAGATCAAACTTTTTATTTTTAGTTCACAATGAATCAGTAGGTTCATCATTTACATCACCTAGACCATTTAGAGTAAATGCAGGTGCAGTACATTGCTACACACTTTCACCAGATGGAACAACAAACTATCTATCAGAAGTAGAAACAGGGTCTGAAGTTTTAATATTAAATTCTAAAGGTAAAGCAAGAAGAGCAACAGTAGGAAGATCAAAAATTGAAAGAAGACCAATGTTAATGATTAAAGCAACATCAGGAGGAGAAACAGGAGGAATTATTGCACAAGATGCAGAAACAATTCGTTTTGTAAAAACAAACGGGCAACTAGTATCAGTTACACATCTAAAAAAAGGAGATACAGTAATGGTTCACTCAAAACCAGCTACGGGTAGACACTTTGGAATGGAAGTATCAGATGAGTATATTTTAGAAAAATGAAATACAAAACATGCATATCAGTTGCAGAAAAAACACCACAAAAAGTTAAACAGACATTAAAAATTGCATTAAAAAAATCAAATTATGTAGAAGTTAGATTTGATTTTCTAAAAATTGAACAAATTCCAGAAACACTTGAGATGATCAAAAAAGATTTGAGTAAAATTGTATGTACATTAAGACCAAAAACAGAAGGAGGTAAATTTACAGGAAATGAAAAAGAAAGAATTGCAATTTTAAAATTAATTGCAGAATACACTCCATTTCTTTTAGATGTGGAATTTAATACACTAAAGAAAAATGTACAATTAAGAAAATATCTAAAATCAACTAAAACAAAATTACTTGTTTCATGGCACGATTTTAAAAAAACACCAAATTCTACTCAATTAAAAAATAAGATAAATCAAATGAGTAAATTCTCAACAAATGTAAAAATTGTAAGTACAGCAAAAACAACAAACGATTCAACTAGAATGCTTGAACTGTATAGTAAGAAAGGGAAAATGAATTTAATTTCATTTGCAATGGGTGATTTTGGAAGAGTTTCAAGAATTTTATGCCTATATTTGGGCAGCCCATACACATACGTATCATTAGGAAAAGCAGTAGCTCCCGGACAATTTAGCGTAGACGAGGTAAACAACATCATTAATCTAAAAAAATAAGAATATTTTGTTTGAGAGTTTAAATCAATCATAAACTTTGAAAAATTAGAAATGAGTAAAACATTTGCAGTTATTGGAGATCCAATCAATCATTCATTATCTCCAAATATTCACAGCGCAGCATTTAGGGAATTGGATTTAGATTGTGCATACATAGGATATAGAATTCCAAAAGGGGAATTAGAAGAAGGAATTCAAGGTTTAAAGAAAATCAAAATTAGTGGGTTCAACATAACAATACCTCACAAAATTGAGATGATGAAGTATGTAGATAAAATGGATGAATCATGTAGTTTGATTGGTGCAATTAACACTGTAACAAATAATGACGGCGTACTCAAAGGATACAATACAGACATGGATGGATTTCTAGAACCATTCAAGAAAAAAGAATTAAAAATTAAGGATTCCAAAATTTTACTCTTAGGGGCAGGAGGAGCTGCCAGAGCAATTGTGGCAGGATTTGCAAAAGAAAAAGCATCAAGTATTACCATTGCAAATAGAACAATAGAGAATGCAAATAATTTATCAGAATTTGCCAAAAAAATTGGGCTCAAAGCAAATGCAATTAAAATTGAACAAGTAAGCGACTCTGCAAAAGATTATGATATTATAGTAAATGCAACATCAGTTGGATTAAAAAATGAATCCAGTCCAATTTCATTAGAAGGGATTAGAGAAAAAACAATTGTGTACGACATTGTCTATATGCCAATGAATACAGATTTTATCAAAAAAGCCAAAGACAATAAAGCGACAATAATTTTTGGTTATGAAATGTTACTAGGGCAAGCAACTAGAGCCTTTGAGATTTGGCACGGTGTCGAAGCACCTTATAATGTCATGAAAAAAGCATTGTTAGGAGGATTTTGATTGGTAAAAGCAGTAGCCACAGTCTATGGGGCAGTTTCACTGGTAAATGCCATAGCCACAAAAAAAGGAGCGACAGTCGGAATTGGGTTAAAGGTAGTAGCAGAGGTAGAAACAAGTCCAGGAAAAGGGATTGTAATAAAATCAGAAAATAAAAGTCTGAGTTCACGTTTAATCAATAAAACAATTGAAAAAATAATTACAAAAAAAGATTTAGAAGAAAATAAAATAACAATTACATTGCAATCAGAAATTCCCACAGGGTATGGTTTGAAAAGTTCTAGTGCAATTTCATCAGCTGTTGCACTTGGATGCGCAAAAATATTCAAACCAAAAATGACAGACAAGCAAATTTTACTTGCAGGTGTTGATGCATCAATTGAATCCAAAGTAAGCATTACGGGAGCATATGATGATGCATGTTCATGTTACTATGGAGGATTCAACATTACAGATAATGAGAAAAAGAAAAGAATTCATTATGAAAAATCACCTACCAATTTAATTGCAGTAATATTTATTCCAAAAAATAGGAAACGCGGGAATCTCAAAAACCTCAAAATATTATCATCAGTTTTTGAAAATGCATGGGAACTTGCAAGAAAAGCAAATTATTGGGAAGCAATGATAATTAATGGATTAGCAACAGCATCAATATTAAATTCAGATCCAAAAATCATTACAGATTTAATTGAGAAAGGGGCACTTGGTGCATCTGTGTCAGGTAATGGACCATCAATAGCTGCAATCACAAAAAAAGAAAATGAATCAAGTATTAAAAAAATATTTTCAACCCTCGAAGGAAACATTATTGTTTCAAAATTAAGTAACAAAAAGGCTGAAGTTCATGAGTTGTAAAGTAGAAAAATCAAAAATTTCAGGGGAGATAGTTTGTCCATCAAACAAGAGTTATTCACATAGAGCAATTTTTCTCTCATCACTTGCAGGAAATAACAGTAAAGTGAATAATGTGCTACTATCATCAGATACTTTAGCAACAATTGAAGCATGTAAAAAATTTGGAGCAGAAATTGAAATTAACGATTCATCAGTAATTGTCAAAAACCCAATAAATTTAGGCACAAATGTGCCTGAAATCAATACTGAGAATTCTGGGACAACTATCAGAATAGCCTCAGGTATTGCAAGTTTGTTTTCTAATGAAATTATTCTTACAGGAGATGAGAGCCTACAAAAAAGACCAATGCAGCCACTACTTGATGCACTATCAAGTATTGGTGCACAATGTAGTTCAACAGATGGAAAACCACCAATAACCATTAAAGGAAAAATTAAAGGTGGAAATGTAACAATTCCAGGAAATTTTTCTAGCCAATTTATCTCAGCATTGTTTATTTCAGCACCGTTAACAGAAAATGGAATAAATTTAACAATTGAAGGAAATCTTGTTTCAAAACCATATCTTGATGCAACAATTGCAACAATGAGGAGATTTGGGGTTACAGTTCAAACATTAATTCCATACAAAAAATACAACATCACACCACAAATTTACAAAAATTCAGAATTCACAGTGCCAATTGATTTTTCCAGTCTTGCATTACTTTTATCAGCCGCTGTTCTTTGTGGAGAAAAAATAAAAATCAAATGCGAAATAGGAGATTTACCACAAGGGGATGAAGTCTTTATAGATATTTTAGAGCAAATGGGAGTAACAGTAACAATTAATGAAAAAGAAATTGAAGTAAACTCGCCTGAAAAATTAAAAGGTGGGAAATTTGATCTAAGTAATTCTCCAGACTTGTTACCACCTCTTGCAATTTTAGCACTTAACATATCAAGTCCAATTGAAATTTTTAATGTAAAACATGCAAGATTAAAAGAGACAGATAGAATTGCCATCATTTCAAGAGAGATTTCAAAATTAGGAATTAAAGTAGATGAAAAAGAAGATGGATTAATTTTAGAGCCAACAGAAAATATCAAAGGTGCAAAATTAAATTCAGAAAATGACCATAGATTATTTATGGCATTTTGCATTGCAGGGATGTTTATTGGAGATTGTACAGTTACAGACCCAGAATCAATCAAAGTATCATTTCCTGAGTTTATTCAAGAAATGAACACTATTGGTGCAAAAATCAGAATAGAATAGAAATTAAAAAATAAATTTTAGAATAAAGGCGCGACCCTGTATAGAGTGAAAAGCATTCTCCTCACCCGCGACGCTTTTGCGAAGATAACATGTAATTTTCATAGGGCCGCGCAAATTATTCGTTAAAATTTGCACGTTTATTCATATAATGTGTATGTAATAATGGTATTTAAGATTATATTGAAAATATTACATATTTTTAATTAAAATTATGTAATTCTTATTTTAGTCGTATTTTACCTAAAATTAATGAAAATAAAATTTAAAAAATGAAATTTTCAGAATGAGGAATTATAAGCATCATTTAGCATTAGTAAAATATTGTCTGGAAGTTCAATTGGTCAACGTCTTGTTTTAACAAGTTTTGGTGAAAGTCATGGAAAATCTATCGGTGCTGTTTTAGATGGATGTCCTGCAGGATTGGAAATTGATGAAAAAGATATTCAAAAAATGCTAGACCAAAGAAGACCAGGTCAGAATTTAATTTCAACTCAAAGAAAAGAAAAGGATATTGTAGAAATTATTTCAGGTGTGTTTAGAGGACATACAACTGGTGCCCCAATTACAATGTTAATTTGGAACAGTGATCAAAAATCAAAAGATTATGAGAATTTAAGAACTAAATTAAGACCAGGTCATTCAGATTATCCTGCAATGATGAAGTATAATCAATATAATGATCATCGGGGGGGAGGAAGATTCTCAGGAAGACTAACTGCAACTCATGTAATGGGAGGAGCTATTGCAAGAAAATTACTAAAAGTAACATTAGGAATTGAAACAAATTCATTCACATTACAAATTGGAAAAACAAAGATGGAAAGAGAATTTAATGAAAAGATGGTGAATTCAATTTATAAAAATGATGTCAGATGTCCAGAATTAAAAACCGCAAAAATTATGAAAGAGAATATACTAAGTGCAAAAAAGAAAGGAGATTCACTTGGAGGAATAATTGAATCAATTACAACCAAAGTTCCAGTAGGATTAGGTGAACCAATTTTTAGTTCACTAGAATCAGAGCTGAGTAAAGCAATATTTTCTATCCCATCAGTAAAGGGGGTAGAATTTGGTTCAGGATTTGCAGGTTCTGAATTGTTTGGTTCTGAAAACAATGACTTGTATACAATAAAGAAAGGAAAAATAATTACAAAAACTAATAATTCAGGCGGAATATTAGGGGGAATTTCAAATGGTATGCCAATTACTATGAGAATTGCATTCAAACCAGCATCATCAATTGCTCAAAAACAAAGCACAGTTGATATTAAGACCAAAAAAGAAGCCACGCTTCAAGTCAAAGGAAGACACGACCCATGTGTTGTGCCAAGAGCACCACCAGTAGTTGATTCACTAGTATCTCTAACAATAGCTGATCAGGCATTGATTTCAGGCGTAATTAAACCAGTTTTGTGATAAAATGACTGACATCGATAATCTCAGAAACAAAATGGATGAGATAACACTTGAAATGATAAAACTTCTAAAAACAAGAACAGAGATTGCAAAAGAAATAGGAGAAGTCAAAAAAAATATCGGAAAAGGAATTACTGATGAATTACGTGAGGATAATTTAAGAAATAAAGTAATTTCATTATGTAAAGAACTAAATTTTGAAGAGTCAATTGCAACAAAATTTCTGAATTTTCTATTAAATGAATCAGTTAAAGTTCAAACAACAAACAAACAAACACATCTTTCTATTTTCTTAAAAGCAAAATCACTAGAACAACAAGGGAAAAAAATAATCCACATGGAAGTTGGAGAACCAGACTTTTTACCACCAAAAATTGTCAAAGATGCGTTAACTGAAGTATTTGATAAAGGATTTTTGAAATACGGTCAAGTAAGAGGGATGCCAATTTTTAGAGAAGAACTTGCAAAATATGTCTCAAATAAATTCAATACAAATGTATCAGAAGAAAATATCATAGTTAGTCCAGGTGCAAGATTCTCAATTTTTACTGCAATTACAACTCTGTTGAATCCAGGAGATGAAATGATTGTCATTGAGCCCGCATGGCCAGCTTACAAAGATTGTGCATTAAATTCGGGAATTAAAGTAAGAACAATAAATACCACATTAGAAAGCAAGTGGGAACCATCATTAGAACAAATTGAGAAAACAATCAACTCAAACACAAAAATGATTGTGTTGAATTATCCAAATAACCCTACAGGAAAAATTCTTCCTGAAAAATTACAAGACAACATTGTAGAGTTGGCCAAAAAAAATAACTTGTACATACTTAGTGATGAAATATACTCACAGTATGCAAAAACCAACTGGAAAAGTATTCTAAGTTATAATTATGAAAAAAGTATTGTAACTCAATCATTTTCAAAATCTCATGCAATGACAGGATTCAGGGTCGGATATGCAATTGCAAATTCCAAAATTGTTGAAAAAATGGCAAAATTAGAAGCACTGTGTCTCACTAATGTTTCAGAACCAATCCAATACATTGCCATGAAAGCATTAGATGCAGATACATCAGAAAATACAAAGATAGTAAATAGTAGATTGGAACTTTTGGCTCAAAAAGCAGATGAGATGGGATTAGATTTTGTGATCCCAGATGGTGCAATGTACATTTTTGCACGAGTCAACAAAGAGCAATTTGACGGAGTTTCATTTGCAAATAGTACACTTGAGAAAGGACTGGCAATAGCCCCAGGAGAAGGATTTGGTGATTACAAAAATTACATCAGAATATCGGCATGTCAAGACGAAAATACGCTTCTTGAGGGAATGAATATACTTAGGGACATTATAGGTAAGCATCAATGAAGAAGAAAATTACAGTTATAGGCGCCGGAGGTCAAATGGGCCAATGGTTTGTAAAATATTTTGCAGATAAAGATTTTGAGGTAACAGGACATGATTCAGAAAACAAGGTTACAGGCAAAAACGTTATTGTGTCAGAATCACTAGTTGGGGCAATACTCAAAGCAGACTATGTTGTGTTATGTACACCAACAAGAAGAACCCCAGAAATTATCAGATTAATTGCAAAAGAGATGAAACGAGGAACATATCTTCTTGAGATTTCATCTGAGAAATCAAAAGTAGTATCGTCATTATCAAAAATGCCAGCTAAAATCAATCCAATTTGCATTCATCCAATGTTTGGTCCAGGAATTAAAACAATTAAAGGTCAAAATATAATTTCAGTTCCAATCAAAGATGCTAAAAAAGAATTGACAATGGCAAAAACACTCTTTGAAGGAGCAAACTTTGTTACAATTGATGCAATTGAACATGACAAAAAAATTGCAGTGATTTTAGGATTGACTCATTTAATGAATTTAGTCTTTGCAAACATTATTTCAAAAGATGAAAAGATGAATCTTACAGATAAAATGTCTGGTACGACATTTAGAGTTCAAAAAACACTTTCAGAAAGTATCATGACTGAATCTCCAGAATTAATTGAGACAATTATTGCAAATCCAGAAATTCGAAGAGTGGCAGAAGAGCTTTGGAAAGATATAGGCAGACTACTCACATCTGTTCAAGAATCAAAAACAGAAGAAGTAATCACATACATCAAAGAATGTCAAGAGAGACTAGCAAAACATACAGACACCAATGAATCATACAAAAAATTAGCAAAAATGGTAAAAGCCGTTGAAAAATAACGGATATGCGTTCAACAAAAATTGTTACATCATTCATTAAAGACAACGAAAAATTATTAATTTTAAAACGAAGTGAAAAAGTAAAATCCATGAAAGGTTTGTGGGCAGGTATTAGTGGAATTATAGAAAGTAATGAAACTCCCCTTCGAAGAGCCAAAGTTGAAATTTTTGAAGAAGTAGGAATTACTGAAGATAAAATTACACTAATCAAATCAGCTCAAGAAATGAGAATTAATTCCCCACAATATGAAAACCATGAATGGGAAGTATTTCCATTTTTGTTTGAAGCAAACAATCAAGAAATTAAACTTAATTGGGAAAATTCTGAATTCAAATGGATTGGCATTAAAGAGTTAGAAAACTATGAAACAGTTCCCAGTTTAGAAAAAGTATTATTCAATTTGTTGTAAATTTTCGTTTTCCTTATCGTATTTTTTTTGTTGTGGCAACATCATGTATACACATGCACCACCACACATAGTACAAGGAACATTATTTCCAGGATGTTGACCGGTTCTACTATGTATTTTTGCTGCCTCTTCAGGATCAATAGATAATGCAAGTTGTTTCTCCCAATCCAAAGTACGTCGAGCTTCAGTCATTTCCATATCCCATTTTATTGCCTTTTCTCTAATTTTTACAAGATCACCAGCATGAGCTGCAATTCTATATGCAATGAGTCCTGCTTTTACCTCATCAGCATTAGGTAATGCCAAATGTTCAGAGGGAGTAAGATAACATAAAAGATCAACACCTTCACTTGCAGAAACTGCAGCACCAATTGCACTTGCAATATGATCATGACCAGATGCAACATCAGTTACAAGTGGGCCTAGAACATAATATGGAACATCACCAATTAGTGATTTTGCCAATCTAACATTTGCTGCAACTTCATTTAATGGGACATGTCCAGGACCTTCAACCATTACTTGGATATCTTGTTCATGTGCACGTTTAGTTAATTGAGAAATATTGATCATTTCTTGAACCTGTAATTCATCATGAGAATCTAAAATTGAGCCAGGTCTAAGAGCATCACCGAGGCTAAATGTAATATCATATTTTTTTGCAAGTTCAATTAAATAATCATAATGAGTCAAGTATGGGTTTTCTTTATCATGTTTTAGCATCCAGGCAGCAGTAAGAGTTCCACCTTTACTAACAACACCACCATATCTTTGAACTTTAAGAATTCGTTTTGCAATATCTTTAGTAATTCCACAATGAATTGTAGTATAATCAACTCCATCTTTTACATTATTTTCAAATGCTTTTAAAAAATCATCTTCAGTTAGATTCAAAGGATTTTTGTGAACCTCAACACCATAGTTGTAAGCCTCATAAATTGGAACAGTGCCAAATGTAATAGGGGCAGTTTCCATCAGAGTTCTACGAATATGTTTTACATCACCACCATCACTAAGATCCATAATAGTATCAGCATGATATTTTATTGCAACTTTGGCTTTTTGGATTTCTTCATCCAAGTTTACATTAAGAGTAGAAGTTCCAATGTTTACATTCACTTTAGTTTTAAGACCTTTACCAATTCCAACATTGTGAATTTTTTGAGGTCTAACGTTATTACTTGGAATAATTATAGACCCACGTGCAACTTTAGAGATAAGCCAATCAATTGACACATCCTCATCTTTTGCAACTTGTTTCATTTCATCAGTTGCCACACCACGTCGTGCAGAAGTCATTTGGGTTGCCATAACAAAATCTAGGCTTTACCTGATTTAAACAATCGTGAAAATTACAAAAATTATTGATCGCTCACACAATTTTTCTTTCTATATTAAGAGATTTGATCGATCTTATATGTAATAATGAAATACTATCTTCGTGAGAACAGCAAGGGAATGTATGCATTGTGGACGAGAGTTTCAAAGTATGAAAGATGAATTCTGTTCTTTTGAATGCGTTAGTCAAGCATCATAAATTATCATTTTGATTCAAGTTCAATTCTTTTTCTAAATCAAGTTTTTCAGATTTTATTTTTGATAATCGGTCCAATATAGGCACGATTATTCGTTGAGAATCAGGAGAGTCTTGAAAATTTTGTTTTATTTCAGCAATTCTTTTTGAAAATTCTATTTCAGAAAAAATTAATAAAATATAATTTCGTAATTTCTGATTTTCTAATTTTAAAGAATTAATTTCAGACAAAGTATCTATCTTGGAGGACTCCAATGTTCTTCAACATCATTAAAATTTTTAGAGGAGACAATAATTTGTTTGCCACATTTGAAACATTGCCAAAAGAATTTTTCATCTTTTTTTGATTGATATTGCATAGGAAGTAAGCAATTAGTGCAGTTTAATTTTTTAGAAAATGAATCATCAACTAGAGGAAGTTTTGACATTAAATAATAAAAATCAACAAAGTATAAAATTCCTATTACAGACACCGTTAAAAAATAATTAAAAGAAAAATAGATTAGGGTTAGAAATAGACAAAAAATATGAATTTATTATCAATAGGAGGATCTGATCCGTCATCAGGTGCAGGAATTCAAAGTGATATAAAATCATTTTCAAAATTTAATGTGTACGGGTTAACAGTAATTACAGGTATCACAGCACAAAATACTAAAAATTTTGGAATGGTAGAACCAGTTTCTGAAGAAATTTTAAAAGATCAATTACAATCTGTATTTTCAGATTTTAAAATAGATGGAATAAAAATAGGCATGGTTTATAATTCAAAAATTATCAAAGTTATTCACAATCAATTAAAAAAATTAAAAATTCCAATAATAGTTGATCCAGTAATCAAATCAACTACAGGAGGAACACTATTAGAAAAATCATCTATCAAAGACTTTCAGAAATTCATCATTCCAATAGCCACAGTAATTACACCAAATGAATATGAAGCCAAAATTTTGTCTAACACAAAAACAAAGATTTCAAATAAAAAAATGGCTAAAAAAATTCAGGAAATGGGCTCAAAAAATGTCGTAATTACAGGAGTTAAATCAAAAAACAATGAAATAATAGATTTGGTTCTTGAAAAAAATCAAAGTTATTACATTTCAGATAAAAAAATATCTAAAATTAATCACGGTAGTGGAGATATTTATTCAGCATCATTACTTTTTTCACTAGTAAAAAATAGAAATTTAAAACAATCACTCAAATTTGCAAAACAATCCACATTTGATTCAATAAAAAATGCTAAAAAAAGAGGTAAAGGAAATACAATCACAAATATTCAAAAACAAGATTCCATCAACATAGAATTAACAAATGCAATAAACAAATTTACAGAAATTAAAAATATTTACAAAACGATTCCAGAATGTCAAACAAATTTTGTGTATTCTAAAGAAAAATCAAAAACTACAAAAGATATTTTAGGCATATCAGGCAGGATAATCAAAGCTGGAAAACAAGTTTTAGTTGCAGGTAAATTAGAATATGGAGGATCAAAGCACGTTGCAACAGCATTACTAATTATGAATAAAAAATCACCGCACATTCGTTCTGCAATTAATTTAAAATACCAAACAAAGATAATTTCAAAAATCACAAAATCAAAATTAATTTTGTCTGAATATGATAGAACAAAAGAACCAGAAAATATCAAATTAAAAGATTCAACTGTCGCATGGGGAATTAAAACTGCAATAAAAAATTCAAAAAAAATACCAGATATTATTTTTCATAAAGGAGATTTTGGAAAAGAACCAATGATTATTGTATTTGGAAATAATCCTGAAAATGTTCTGAGTAAAATTTCAAAAATTATCTAATCAAAATTCATCCTCGAACATAAATACTCACATACCAAATAATGACTATGAAAGCAGTGATTTTGGCAGGAGGATTAGGTACAAGATTGCTACCATTGACAAAAACAACTCCAAAACCCATGCTCACATTAGGTGAAAAACCAATTTTAGAGCACATAATTGATTGGACAAGAAACAACGGTGTAAAGTCAATTGTGTTATGTGTAAGTTATTTACGAAAAAATATTGAAGATTATTTTAAAGATGGAGAGAAATTTGGAGTAAACATAGAATATGCAATTTCAAATAAACCACTTGCTACTGCAGGTCAATTAAAAACTGCTGAAGAATTCATTGACGATACTTTTGTTTGTGTATATGGGGATTCCATTTTTGATTTTAGTCTTAGAAATATGATAAAACAACATAACAAGAAAAAATCATTTGTGACAATGAGTTTGTATGAATACAAAACTAATTTAGAATACGGCGCTATTGAGACAACACCTAGTGGAAAAGTAACCAGTTGGAATGAAAAACCAGAAATTAAAGCTAACATAAACATGGGTTGTTACGTTATGGAGCCTAAAGTAATGAGTTACATTCCAAAAAACAAACCATATGGAATGGATGATGTAATCAAAAAAGCAATGAAGCAAAAGAAATTAGTAAATAGTTTCATCAGTAAAAAAGGATTTATGGATATTGGGAATAAAGAATCATATAAAATAGCATGTGATGAATATGTTCAAAAACCAAATAAAACTAGAAAGTTAAAATGAATGAAATAACAATTAGAGAATTAAAGATAGAAGATTTAGAAAATGGATTTCTCACCACACTTGATTCATTAAGATTAGCAAGTAATATTGATAAAAATAAGGCAAAAGAAATTTTTAAGAAAATAGATTCAAATCCAGATCACATTATAGCAGTTGCAGAAGTAGAAGGAAAAATAATTGGAGCAACAACATTACTAATTGAATCAAAATTCATCCATGAAGGGGGATTAGTAGGCCATATCGAGGATGTCGTAGTTAATGAAAAATTTCAAGGTCAAAAAATAGGTGAAAAAATTATGAAGTATCTTTTGGAATTAGCAAAAAATCGAGGCTGTTACAAAACAATCCTTGATTGTACAGATGATGTAAAGGGATTTTATGAAAAATTAGGATTCAAACATACAGCAAATGAATTAAGATTTGATCACAATTAGAAATATTCTTTTTTAGGACGTACTTGTCTGAGTCTCATCAAATAAGCCCCAACAGCAATTATAGGAAAAGAGAGAATAATAAACAACACAGGAGTTAACTGAAGATAATCAGTAACATAATCATCGTTTATTGAATCAGATATGAAATAAGAGCCCAACATTCCTGCCAACAAAATCACACCACCTGCAATAATTATCATACCAGTAGATCTTGAACCGTAATTTTTTGTCATTATAAAAGAAACACCAGCTAAAATTCCAGCAGGGCCAACACCAATGGAATAAAACATGAATAGTTTAGAATCAATAAAGTTCTGAGTATAAAGTTCAGGATGTTGAGCACCAATCAATAAATATTCTAGAGAAATTATTTGACCTACAAACATTACAAAAAAAACAAGACTAGTTATTGCAAGCCAATTTTCAATCGGCATTTTAATTTTAAACATAGTTTAACAGGTTTTAGATGATAAATAAACCATTCAAAAAATCAAACGATTCCAACAAGATTGGCTAATTCTTTTCTACAAGCAGCACCTAGTTTCTCTGCGGCTTGCTCAGGGGAGATATCATTTAAGAAGACACCATATCCTCTTTCTAAACCAGACCAAGGCTTAGTTATTGGGTAAACTTCAATGTGCCAATGAATCTGTCTACTGTTTTTCTTTTCAGGAGAAAGATGAAACACAAAACTAAATGAGACATTTTTGATTACTTTAGATAATCCACCCAACGTTGATCTTAGAATTAAAGACAGGTCATTGATTTCTTTTTGACTGATTTTTGAAAAACTAGTTGTGTGTTTTTTTGGAGCAATCCAAAATTCGTACGGATGTGAAGGTGCCCAAGGACAAAATGCAACAAAACCTTCAGTTTGAAGAACTTGTCTCTTACCTCCAAGTTCCTCATTAAGGGTTTGACACATGTGACATACACCTTTTTCATTTAGAATTTTATGAGAAGCTTCTGCCTCTTCTTCAATAATAGGAGGTATTGCAGAAAAAGTAAGTAAATTCAGATGAGGGTGAGGATTAACATTTCCAGATAATTCACCATGATCAGCATAAATTGAAACATATGTTACTCCTTTTTGAGTATAGAGCCAACGTAATCTGTCTTGAACAACAACTAGGACATTTGACCATTGTTCAGTGTCAATTGTTGCAAAAGTAGATTTAGTATTTGGGGATGCAACAACTACATAGTGATAACCATATGCTGGTTCACTGTAAAAAGGACGGTCACTGTATGTGTTATCAGCATCTACAGATACAATAGGATTTTTACTTTCAAAAACTCTAATGGACCAATTTTTCACATACTCACCATCATCGTCTTGAAGACGTTGAAGCATTCCATCTTTTGCAACAAGAGATAAGACAGAAGGATTTGTCATAGATTCATTTCCAGGTGCAAACGGTGATTTTTTTGGATCAATTACTTTATCAGTTTTTTTGGAGATAATCATAAAATGCTCAGAAACATAATCTTTGCGTATTTCCCCCATAATGGTAATTTGAAGTTCAGCGTGTGTTAAAACGTTTACTGAGATCTAAAAAAATCAAAATTAAAAAAAGTTTTAAAAATTTTTCTAAAATTAAGAAATTATTATTTTCATGAAAAATTAATTTTAAAAAAAGATAGAAAACAAGATAAAAAATTTGATCGCAATATTTGCTGCAAGATTTAAAACAGAGCAAAAGGTCTTTGATAATTAGGAGATAGTATGGATAATTCTGACGTTCATATGATTTACGTTCTTTTAGATGGTGTAGGGGATTTACCGCATCCAGATTTAGATGGAAAAACACCATTAGAGGCAGCAAACACTCCGGTTTTAGATAAAATCGCAAGTAATGGTTCAATTGGAGAAGTAATTTCAGTTGGAAAAGGAATAGCTCCTGAATCAGATATTGCAGTCTTTAACATGTTAGGATACAAATTCAATCATGCAGATTATGCAGGTAGAGGAGTGATTGAAGCAATAGGAGTTGGTATTGATTTTAAAGATGGAGATTTGGCATTAAGAGGTAATTTTTCAACATTAAACAAAGACGGAGTGATTATTGATAGAAGAGCAGGCAGACATATCGAAAAAGAAGATGCAGACGGTGTTGCAAAAGAAATTGAAGAAAAAATAAAATTTTCAAATCCAGATACAACAGTGATGGTATCACCAACAATTGGACATAGGGTTACTGTAAGAATTAGAACAAATTCACAGAAATTATCATCAAAAATTACCAATACAGACCCAGCTTACAGCAACATTGGCGGAATGGGTGTTGCAAAAGCTGTTGGGGATTATTTGAAAATAGAAAAATGTTTACCATTAGAAGATATAGAAGATGCAAAATTCACAGCCAATTTAGTTAATGAATTCAATGAACAGTCAATTCAGATTTTAAAAGAAAGTAAAATTAATGAAAAAAGAGGAGAACAAGATAAAAAATTACTTAGTTGTATTCTACTCAGAGATGCAGGAAACAAATTCCCAGAGGTAATTCCAATTAATGAAAAATACGGAATGAAGTTTTCATGTATTGTTGATATGCCAGTAGAACTTGGAATTTCAGATGTATTAGAAATGAAAGCATTTGAAGCTGGTGGATTAACAGACTATGAAGAAAAAGCAAAAGTAGCAGCTAAAGCAATGGAGACACAAAATTCCATATACGTCCACCTTAAAGGTCCAGATGAATTTGGTCACGATGGAGATGCCATAGGTAAAATGAAAAACATTGAAGAAATTGATCAAAGGTTTTTCAAAACTTTAGTTGAAAATATAGATTCAAGTAAAGTTGCAATAATAATTTCAGCTGATCATTCTACACCATGTATCAACAAAGGACATAGTGATGATCCAGTTCCAGTTGTAGTATCGGGAGACTTTATCAAAAATGATGGAACTACAAGAATGACTGAAGAACAAGCAAAAAAGGGAAGTATAGGATTATTACAAGGAGCAGAAGTAGTTTCTAAATCTCTAGAATTAATTAAATCTCAAAGTTAACTAATTGTTGTGATTTTTGCATTTCAGTTGCTTTAATTCTTAATCTATCAATATCAATTGAATGATACTCTGAAGGAGATGTACCTAATTTTTCTAAGACTCGCTTAAGCATTCCAATTCCAATTCTAAGATCATCTTCTTGAGCATGAGCAAATGCTACAGCAAATAAAATTATACCTTGAAGAATTTCTTTTTCTCGTCCATAGCATTGTTTCCAAACACCTTCAAAGGATTCATGACATTCCCAGAATCGTTCATTGTTAAAATAATAAATCCCATCAGTAATTCCTTTCTCTTTTTCAATTTCTTCTTCAAATACATGTCGAATATTATCAATAGAACCAATAGGGGATAATGTTTCAACAAGAACATCAAGGTCTTCTTTTTTAACTCCCACATCAAACTCTACAAATTTTCGGGCAATTCTTACAACTCTTACTGATGCATCAACATCAGATGCAAGATTTCGAGCCTTATGGATCAATTCACGTGAATCTTTGGGAGCATATCCATTATTTTTAAAATGAAGCATGTATCGTTCCATAGCAATATTGTCTAGTAATTTCTTAAATTTCTTATCCATTTCCAATCAAGGTTTATATGAAATATACAAAGGATTTGGGATACATGTCTATTATTGAAACAATTACAGATTTGGATAACGCATTCTTATCAAGAAGAGAGTTAACATGTAATTTTGCAGGTTTGGGCGGAAAACTCAAAAAAATGGAAGCGGTAGATATGGTTACTAAAGAATTCAAGTTAGATGGTAAAGTCGTAATTCCAATGAGACTAAAAACTCATGTTGGAAAACCACTAGTTACAGGTACATTCTTTGTTTATGATGATGAAGGATTGGCAAAAAAACATGTCAATCCAACAATTTTCTCAAGATTAGAAAAAACTAAAGCAAAACTTGCCGAAGCAGAATCTGCAGCAAAAGAAGCTGAAGAAGCCAAAGAGGCAGAAGTAAAAGCAGATGATGCACCAGCTGAAGAAGCCAAAGAGACAGAAGTAAAAGCAGATGATGCACCAGCTGAAGAAGCCAAAGAGGAGAAATCTGAATAATGGCAGTAGAGAAAAAAGGTAAAAAAGGATCTAGTCCAAATGTTTACCAATATTTCAAAGTAGATGGAGATAAAATAACAAGAATTAAAAAAATATGTTCAAGATGTGGTAAAGGAACATACATGTCAGAACACAAAGATAGACACACATGTGGAAAATGTGGATTAACAGAATTCAAACAATAGAAAAATTTTATTTTAAAAATTATTTCAAATCAGTATAATTTCTTTTTACGAATTTTAAGACTCTTTTCTTGTAACTGATCAATTTTTGAAATAAAAGTAGGTGAAATTTTAATTTTAGAAATAGATTCAGCAGATAGTTTCACAGTGTTTGAATCTAAAGATATGTTTGATGTTGGAAGGTTTTTGCCACTCCAAAATTTTGCCACTTTATCTTCTAGTTTATAATCACGAAATCCAGCTGGAAATCGTTTTGTTATATGATTTAGTAGAGTTCTGTCTTTAAAGACTACTCGAGGTTCAAACAATCTAGTTTCATCACTGTAAACATTTTCAAATAAATTCCCAGATATTTCATCAGATAGTAAATCCATTTTTGAGATTTTACGAATTAATTCTAAAAAATGTAAAAATTCATGTGCCAAAATTGCATGTATTGTGCCCTTTAACCCATATGCAACCAAAGGTGCAGAAATCTGAATTACAACTTGAAATTGATCATCAAACAAGACAGGAAGGGTTCTTGCAAACAAAATCCCATATTCATAAGAATTAGGGCTAGGAGAAGAAATAACAAGTGATGGCTCCACATATGCGACAGGATACTGAATTCCCGATGCTTTTTCAATTCGATTAATTCCCTCAACAATGATTGGAAAACGCTTTACAGTAAGATCAAAAACATCATCAGGGATAATTCCTTTTGAATGTGCATCTCTAAAACGTACTAGTGGATCCAATATTGCTTCTCGTTGATTTTGAATGTAAAAAGGTTGATTAGATTATGAACGAGGTTTTCCGCCTTTTGCTTTTTTTACTCTAAGTCTTTTGGCACTTTGATCAGCACGTCTTTGGTGTTTACCTTTTTTTCTTATTGGCATATAGATTTACGATATTTCGCGCTAGTTAATTGTTATCATTCCACTTCAATATCAAGAAAATCAAATTCATGACAAATACACGGCACACAGAGAATTTGAGAAATATTTGGCGAAATATCATCACCACTCACAAATCTCTTGATTGGAAGGCCCCCCTCAGCTTTGAGGTGTAAGAAAAAGGAGTTATCAGACGTTTTTTTATATGATAATGAAGAAATTTTCTTTTCAGAACGCTTTCCTGAAGGTTCAGAAACAATAACATGATTGTTTTGAAGAATTTTCAAATTTTTTAACAATTTTGTATCTATATTAGATTTAGAGGTAATCTTGATTTTAATTGAAGATATGAACTTGATAGGTTTTTTTGGAGACTCGTTTACTATTTTTAATTCAAAAATTTTTAGTGAATCAAGTATTTTTGTGGTTTTTCTAAAATTTCGTTTATTAGGATTTTGAAGTTTTACAAAAAATGGTCGTCCAGAACCCAAAACTAAACTGGATTTATCCTCACCTCCAATCCAAGTAAATTTTGCAGTAGTACCACCCAATTTTTCAAAAATATAACGAGAAATCACACCCTCAACACTATCAAATTTTGAGATGCCATGAAAATCACAAATTCTGCATCCCTTTCCCGAACAATTATCACATGATTTTTGTCTCTGAGGGATATCTCTCAAAGTTTTGATGTATCGTCCAGAAAGAATAATGAGTTTTGAGCGAATAATACAAGATTCGTCTTTCAAGTTTACAGTGAAAGAAACCTCAGGATTTTGATTAGATACATGATGCTTTGTTTTTTTGGAAAACAATTTTCCCAATTCTTTAGTTATATCAGTTTTAATTCCATCAATTCCTTTTAATTTAAATTTTGAGCGAATATTATCATCTCTATCAATAATGGATGGTTTGAGTGTGGTTCCGATACTAAAAGAATCAAAAGAATAGTTTGAGGATACATCAATCATCATTTTTAAAAAATAATCTAAATTATCAAAAATATTTTTACACACATGACACTTTTGTTTTTGTTTTTGATTTTTTCTTAATTTTTTTCCTAAAAGTTTGTTTGAAGATAATCGTAATTGTTTTGAAAATAAACGCCCTAAACAATTATCACATAACTCATATTTTTTTAATATTTGATTTGCTATAGGAGAGATTTTTTGGTATTCAGACATGTTAGGTATAGGATGTTGAATTATCCTAATCCCATTTTTCTCAAAGTACCTTGCATTTGACGTCCCTTTGAGGCCTTCATCATATTCTTAGAATTTTTATAATTTTTGAGTAATTCTTTAACTTCACCTTCAGGCCAACCAGAACCCCTAGCAATTCTTTTGATGCGTGATGAGTTTAGTAAATTATCAGGATCTGCTTTTTCTCCCTTGGTCATGCTTTGAATTATGTATCTCCATTTTGAAACTCGTCCTTCCATTTGTTCTACTTGATCACCTTTTACCATACCTGAAAGACCAGGCATACTATCAAGTAATCCCTGCAATGAACCCATTTTACTCATATCTTCTAATTGAGAAAGGAAATCTTCCATGTTCATTTTTCCACTAGAAATTCTTTTCATTCGAACATCATCACCTTCATTTTCTAATCGTTTTGCTAAATCCAAAACGGCCTGAATATCACCCATGCCAAGGAGTCTTCCAACAAATCTAGTAGGTGAGAATTTTTCTAAATCATCAATTCGTTCACCAGTTCCAATGTACATAATTTGTGCACCAGTGGCAGCTGATGCGGCAAGTGCACCACCACCCTTTGCAGAACTATCTAATTTTGTAATAATAACACCACCTACAGGAATTGTCTTATGAAATGCTTCTGCTTGGTTGAAACATTGTTGTCCAATGGTTCCATCAATTACAAGTAATGCTAAATCAGGATCTGCAACTTTGTTAATTCGCTCCATTTCTTCAAGTAAATCTTGTTCTTCTTTATGACGGCCAGCAGTATCAATTAAAATGACATCTAATGGTTGACCTTCAAAATGTTTTAATCCATTTTTTACAATATTTGGAGAATCTTTATTATTTTCTTCACCATATACTTCAACATTTGATTTTTCACACATAGTTCGAAGTTGAACAAGGGCGCCAGGTCGATAAGTATCAGCACCTACAACTCCAACTTTGTATCCTTGTTTTGTTAAAAATTTTGCAAGTTTTGATGCAACAGTAGTTTTTCCACTACCTTGAATTCCAAGTAAAATAATTTTATTTTGTTTTCCGGCTTTAAAATCAAAATCAGATTCGTTTCCAAGTAATTTTGAAAGTTCATCATATAGAATTTTTACAATATGGTCTTTTCTTGAAAGTCCAGGAGGAGGAGTTTCATTTAATGCCCGTTCTTCCAAATGTTTTGTAATCTCAAGAACTAGGCGTACATTTACGTCTGATTGTAGTAAAGCTCTCTGGACATCTTTTGAAAGTTCTTTGATAAGTTCTTCATCTATGCCTGAAGATTTTACAATTTTTTTGATTGCATCACTCAGACTAGACTTTAATCCATCAAGCATTGTAATTTAACCCAGCATCCACTATTTCAAACCTTCCTCTATAACCATCCCATTTTTTTTCAGACTGAATAATTTTGATCGAATTTGAAAACAAGGGACAATCAATTACAAATGTTTCAGCTTCACCACCTTCAAAATTCAAATTAAATCCAAACTTTTTTGACAAATTTTTCAAAGTGTTAACATCAGATTTTGAAATAGATTTTCCCAACCATTTATCATCTAACCCATCAGAAGATACAGTAGTCATTATAAAATCAAAATTAGAATCAACTAAATCATCCATATATTTTTCAGGTTCGCTATCCCACAAAGGAGTAATTGCAATCAAATCTAATTTTAAACAAAGTGATTCAAATTTTTCTTTTTGAAATTTACTTTTAATTCCACCATGAACCAATCCTTCAATGTGAAATTTTTCTTTTGCAGTTTTTAGTAAACTTTCCAATATAATCAATTCATCATCAGTGTTATCAGAAATAGATTGAATAGTTAATTGAGGAATATTCATTGATTCGGATTGTAATTTTGTCCATTGTAAGTTTGGATGATGTAGTAAATGGCTTTCATCAGAATTTGCAAAAACACTAAGAAGGCAGTCTACTTGATGACCTTGTTTTTGTGCAAGATAAATCGCATACATACTATCTTTTCCACCTGAAAAAAGAGAAGCTAGTTTCATTTTCTAAAAAATATTTTATTCAATAAAGTAAATTTATTCAAAAAGGACGCTTCAATACTCATAATCGTCATCATAAAATCAGACGGCTTTTCCGATAATCATCAGCATCCGCACTAGCTCTTAATGCGCATGATTTTAGTTTTATCCATAACGACCCAATATTCTACATTTTGGCCATTTTCCAATTTTCCTTTAACTTCATCATCAATCAAAGCTACGTCAAGTGTTTCAAAAGTTTCAGAGTCCATTACCTGGACAACGTCACCATTAATTGAGATGATTTGACCTACTTTTTTGTTGATCATAGGTACGTGAATTTGCATACTGACAGGACCTACATGAGGTCTTTTTTGTCCATCAAAGATACCTTCACCCACAATTCTTGCTTTTGCAGATCCGTGTTTTCCAGGTTTTGATGTATCATATTCCTTAATTTGACATGGCTCGCCACTTGGTTGATCAGTGTGAGGTAACAAAATGTAAGATCCAATTTTCAAAGAACCAAGGTCAGAAGGCTTACTCATGCAAATCAGTTTTTTGTCGAATATTAAAACTTTCTACTTTAATTGTTCAAGAATTGATAGACTCATCAAATTTGTCATTGTGAGTCCTTTTCGGTTAACATCTCTTCTAGTTTGATCACAATATTTTTTCATGCTTTGATGACTTTTTTCACTTGCCACCTCGAGTACCATAATATTGTCAGAATATGGAAATGTGAATTTTGGAGATGTTAAACAAAATGTAGTTAGAAATCCCAAACCAGAAGTATCAATTTTATTTCGTTTTAGTAAAAGATTTGCAATTTCTTGGTGATCATCACCATCTTCACCATCTTCACCATATTCTAAATAATAGACAGATATGAAATTTGTATCTCCTTTAACCTCCCTTGAGAACAAATCATCTCTAATACTGAACATAAAAGAGGTTTTTTCTTGATTGTGTGTTTTAAAATCATCAGAAATCTTAGCACTGTCTTTGAATTTGGCTAAAAGGTAATGATTAGTTGCATCAGTAAAATACGGTTTACTTTCAGAAGAAAATGTCCCAGTTACAAAAAATAATTTTTCAATATTTCTTGATTTCATCCATTTTTCTTTAATGGAGATAGATTCGTGTGAATGTAGATAAGGTGTACAGACATAACCAGAATAAGAGAGTTCTAAATTAGACACTGCGGTATTCAATTTTTATGATTATTTATGCCTATTTTGAATTTCCAAAGATCGGAATGTGGCTTCGATAGTTTTTTAATAGTAGAAAACTTTGTTTTTTTGTCCCGTGGTAGCTCAGCCTGGTAGAGCTCCTGGCTGTAGTTGTTGGCTTTAGATGGCTAATCAAATAACAGCCCATCAGGCATACAGAAACCGGGTTGTCGATGGTTCAATTCCGTCCCGCGGGACCACAGTTTTTTCTATAATCTAAAAAATGATTTTAAAAATAATAAAAAGAAAGACTAGTTTAAGAAAACAAAGATGAAATCTTAAATTAAAAATTCATTGTCTATTCTATTTTTTTTACTTTTTGAGCAGCTGGGCCTTTTTGACCTTCACCGATCTCAAACTCGACTTTGTCGCCTTCGTTGATGAATCCGTCAACATCTGATTTATGAACAAACAGATCGTCTCCACCTTCTCGCTCTACAAAGCCAAAGCCTTTGGTTCTATTGAACCATTTTACGGTACCTTGTTCCATGTTAATTTTGCAAAACTTGTTCACTATATTAACTAAGTTATCAAAAGGATGTTTAGCAAAGACTAGAAGTCTTTAGCGATGTGGTCATTATCCTTTAGCCATTGTACTTGTGGAAGTGTAAATCTCCAAACAATATCCCCACGTTCATTTTCTTTAAAGTCCCAAGGAGCAATAATCACAATATCGTTATCTCTAATCCAAACTCTTCGTTTTAATTTTCCTCGGATTCTGCCTCTACGAGTAATATTGTCAGCACATTTTATCATGACATTTTCACCACCCATCATTTTTAATACACGTCCAAAAAGTTCACCTTCTTCAGGAAGACGAATTTCTTTTAGTGCACTTTCATTTTTTACTTGGCGCTTACCCATGTGTGTAATTATCATAATGAGCATATAACTGGTAGGGTTATTGTTGTGACAAAAATCAGAAAAAATAGATTTTATCTATAACAAACAAGGAGAGGTTTTGTGGAATTTCAATGTGTAGATGAATGTTCTCAATGTTGTATTGAAAGAGAATATTATCCTAGTAAAAAATTTGGGAAAATTGGAGTTTTAATACTTCCTGAAGAAAAACAAAGATTAGAAGACATTGCAAAAAATAAAAAAATAAAAATTAACATAATACCAAGAATTGGAATTTCAAATGAAGATGCTACTTCACCATCAAAGGTTTTAGCATATCAAATGATGGGAATTGAAAAAAATGGAAACACATGTCCATTCTTAGATACAAAAAGTGGAAACAAATCACCACACGGAGGACATCCATGTAGTATTTACAAAGAAAGACCACTTGCATGTATGACTTATCCATTAATCGAATCAGATCCAATCACATTAGATGAGAAATGTAAATTTTGCAAAGAACACAAAACTGCAGATGAGAATTTGGATTCAGAAATTGAGACGTTACTTCGGATCAAAGAAAAAATGGATACAGATGCAACATCAATTTGGAGATTTGCAACAGAAGTGGGGGAAAAAGAAGATCAGGAAATTTTTGAGAAAGGTTGGATTCAGGATAGATAAATACACAAAATATTCAATGTTTTAAAAAATAAAACCAAAAATTCAAAAGGCATTAGAACTTTTGTCGTATATGAGTGATGATGCATGGTCAAATCTAGATAAAGTAGATCAAAAGATTATTGAAATTCTCAATGAAAATGCAAGAACACCATCAAAAGAAATTGCATCAGAATTAAAAAAATCAGGCCATGATGTATCAGATAGAACAATTAGAAAAAGAATAGAGCGTCTAGAAAAAAGTGGAATCATCAAAGGATACAAAGCAGTTCTAACAGATGTATCAGGAATTAATGAATACCAAGCAGTAATGATGAAATTAAAACCATCAAAATCACTAGAAGCAGTCAAAGATTCTATCAAAGATTTCATCACCAAACTAGACAACTATTTGCTTGTAGCAAACATGGAAGGAGAATGGAATATGTTAGTAATACTTCAAGTTGAATCAAACAAAGTAAACACATCCCAAAAAATCGTTGAGAAATTTTCTGATGAATTAATTGATTATAGAATCAATGAAATAGATATCAGAGACACAAATGTTCTAAACATGTCGTTATTGTTATTATAATTAAAAAATTATTCTTCTAACAAAGAATATTCAGATTCAGCAACGCTAATTGCTTTTGTTACTTCATCTAAAGTAAATGGTTTTTGAATAAATGCTGAAACGCCAGAACTGATTATTTTGTGTACACGTTGAGTTGTTTTTTCATCAGCAGTAATTACTACAATTTGTAAACCAGGTTTTTCTTTAAGTAATTTTTTTGCAACCTCATCACCTTCTAAATCAGGTAATCCCATATCAAGTAAAACCACAGGAGATTGGTTTTCAGAAAATAATTTCTTGCACCCTTTAACAGCATTTTTTCCATTTGTAAATAGTTGAATTTCAGAATAACCTAATTTTTCAACATATGTTTTTAATTTTATTCCAATTGCATCACTGTCATCAATAATTACAACAGGTCTTGTTACTTGAATGTCTGAAGAAATAATTGATCTTGACTTTTGATATGTTTCACGAGCTTTATCAAATTCACCTAATCTCAAAAAACATTTTGACGCACATAACAATGCACCTCTAAGATTTTTCGAATCTTTTTTTGAATACTCTAAAAATAAATTTCCTGCCTCATTAATTTCAGTTTCAGAATCTTTCCCATGTCGAGTTTTACATTCAGCAGCTAGAACATACAGTAATGCAGATTTGATATAGTCTATTTTTTTTATAGATTCTGCCTGATTGAGAAACATGTTATGTGCAGACAAATATTGTTTATTTTTAAGATGTGTTAATGCAATTTCAGAATTAATTTTAGATGGCAATTATAAGAACTGATTATTTTTTTAGTTATAAAATTTTGTAGTCTAAATAAATTATGGATTAATTACAGCACGACCAATTATCTTTCGAGCTTTAAGATCTTCTAATGCAGTATTTGCCTCATCAAGAGTATATCGTTTAGAAATTACAGGATTGATAGTTCCTTTTCTTGCAAGATCTAATAGTTCCACCATATCATTATAATTTCCAGTGTATGCACCTTGAATGATTATAGATTTTAGTGGAATAGTGACAAGGGATAATTCTAAAGAACCACCAAAGAGTCCAACAAGTACAAGATTACCTCTTTTTCGTAATACTGCTAAACCAGTTTTTACTGTTGGTGGGGCATTTACAAAGTCAACTACACTATCTGCACCTTTATCATTACATAATGAAAGTATTTTTTGTACAGTTTCAGGATCTTTTGAATTTACAGTAAAATGAGCACCCATCTCTTTTGCAGTTTTTAGTTTTTCATCATCCAGATCTATACAAATGATTTTTGCATCAGTAATTGCACTAGCAATTTGAACACCCATTAGTCCCAATCCACCAGCTCCAACAATTACAATAAACTCTGGAGAATTTTGATTTGCTTTTTTAATTGCAGTATAGGCTGTTAATCCAGAACATGCAAGTGAAGTTGCAGCGTCAGGATCCACACCATCAAGTTTTGCTAAATATTTAGAATTAGGAATTAAGGTATAATCAGAATAACCGCCATTTTGAAAAAGACCCATTGATTTTGGAGTATCACATAGATTTTCATTTCCAACTTTACATGCAGGACATTCACCACAACCGATCCAAGGATAAACCAAAACATCATCACCTACAGAAACATCAGACACGTTTTCTCCAATTTCTTCAACAGTTCCAACAATTTCATGGCCAGGAGTAACAGGGTATTTTACACCTCTATCAGTAACTTTCAAAAATTTACCATCACCAAGATCATATCCGCCTTCCCACAAGTGTAAATCACTATGGCATACACCTTCAGATTTCACTTTAAGCAAAACCTGGGTTCCTTGTGGTTTTGGATTTTCAGATTCAGTTATGACAAGTGCTTCATGAGGGTTTGGGATCTGGGCAGATTTCATAGTTAAGATTTTTCTCCTAACAATATAAGAGTTGACTGGATGTGAGAAAAAAATAGAGCCATTAGATATTATTGAATACTAAGACCATTGATCGTGTGAGTGAAACACAAACTCCCAATAGTATTTCCCAAGAACCAGTGAATATTCTATTTAGTCCAAAAGATGTCGCCAAAAAAGATGTTTGGGAAATTGATCTAATTCAAATTTTAGATATGTTGATAAAAATTTTAGAAAAAACAGGCAAAAAAGATCTCAAAGTTGCAGGAATGGCAGCATTATCATCATCGTTAATTTACAGAATGAAAGTAGAAAGTATTTTTGCATTACAAAAAGCAGCAATGGAGAAAAAACCAATGCATCAAAGAACAGATGTAGATATTGAATTAATTGATATCCCATACAGACATGAATCAACATATCCAGTTTCATTAGATGATTTGTTAGGGTTACTTCAAAATCTAATTGGGACAATTGCAAATCCTCAATCAAGGAGAGGAGGTAAAACAGAGATTGAGCCACTAGTAGCTCCTGATTTTGATGAAATTTTTATTTCACTTGAAAGTATTATTGGAAAGTATGAAGATTTGATTATGAAAAAAATATCCCAATCAGGTTTTGGATTATTGAGAGAGATTATTGCAGATTTGGATCAAATAGATTCTATCCGATGCTTTTTTGCATCGCTATTTTTAGCAAGAGACCAAAAGGTGGATTTAGAACAAGTAGAAGATGATATTAAAATAACAATAGCCAAAGAAGAAATAAAAAATGATGACATCTCAAAGGAGTCAAAATTAGATGGCAAGAATTGAAAATATCGACGAGTCAACTGCAAGGGTTGAATCAGCACTATATTCAGCAGGAAGACCACTAAGAATAGAAGATTTGATTAGAGCATCAGGCACAGAATCAAGAACAAAGACCTTAGAGATACTAAACTCAATTATGAAAAAGACAAAGTCAGCATTCAAAGCACTTGAAGTGACAATATTACCAGATGGTTCGTATGTAATGCAATTAAAACCAGAATACAGTTCAACTGTCAAAAGATATGCATCAAAACCAGTTTTACCAAATGCAACATTGAAAACTCTATCATACATTGCATATCAACAACCAATTTCATCAAAACAACTTGTTGAAACTAGAGGGTCTGGAGTTTATGCACACCTTAAAGAATTAAGACAATTAGATTTTATCAGTCATCAAAATGTTGGAAGATTGAAAATTTATACAACTACTACAAAGTTCCAAAAATATTTCGGAATTCAAGGAGATGTAGAAGATCTAAAATCAAGATTGTTTTCCAAAGTTAGAAAAACAGCTAGTATGGGACAAAAAAACCCAACACCAGAGATTATTCAAAACTAAACTAGTATTTTCTATCCAAGGCTAATTTTTTGCGTTTTGTATAAATTAGAGTAATTAAGACAAATTTCTATGAGAAAGTCAGTAGAAAATCTAGCAACCAGTAAGATAACTGGAGGAAGACGAGTTCCACTTAGAGTTAGAAGAAAATATGAAACTGACAGATATCCAAACGAACCAATCAATGGAGCTCAAGTTACAGTTACTAGAAGAACTAGAGGAAGTAATAACAAAACAGCTTTGAAATCAATCGATTTTGTTAATCTTGCATCAGGTGATGCTAAAGTTAAAAAAGTAAAAATTGAAAAAGTTTTAGAAAATGCAACAAACAATGATTACAAAAGAAGAGGAATTATTACAAAAGGTGCAATCATTGAAACAAAAGAAGGAAAATGCAGAGTAATTTCAAAACCAGGACAAAACGGAATAGTTAACGCAATTTTACTAAAGGAATAAAATGAAAGATTACGAACATGTCGTAATCTGGTTGGATTATTTTAATAAAAATTTAAAAAAGTCTAAAGGCCGTAGAGTTGGTTTAGAAAAATGTGTTTTTGATCCTTCATTAAAAGAATTAATGGATGCAACAAAGTTAGCAGGGTTTGAAATTACAGAATCAGATGACAAAGTACGATTCCCTAAAAGACCGTTTGTAAGGTCAGGGTACATTGTATTGCCAAAAGGATCCTCCAAGACAACAATTCTTAACAAAATTTCAGAGAAGCTTGTTGCAAAAAGAGCCAAGCAATCAAAATAAAATCAAATCTAGCTCTTAGCTAAAGTAAAGTTGACAGAAGTCTATGATAAGAATACCATAACTATAATTCTTAATTGCAGGAGGTAGGCGAAATAATGCACCTAGCCGGTAGTGGCAGGGTTATCGTTCAGCTATCTAAGGAATTAGAAGAGGGACAAATACTCTGTGACAAAAAAGGTACTAGAGTTGCAAAAGTAATGGAACTGATTGGTCCAGTAAAGAGACCGTTTGCATCAGCTACACCATTAACAAACAATATCAAAAAATATGTCGGCACAAGTGTTTTCGCAGCAGAATTTTCTCCTGACAATTCAAAGAAAAAATTTAGGAGAAGAAAAAATTGAACATACTAGAAAAACAAAACTGTCCTGAATGTCAATCAACAGTAGTTAATGACATGCAGAACGGTGAAATCATCTGTTCTGGTTGCGGCGTTGTAGTCGATGATCAGATAGCAGATTATGGTCCAGAAAATATTAGTTCAAATCTAGAGGACAAGATGAAGTTAGCAAGAGCAACAGGACAAACAACATATTCTCAACATGACTTGGGAATCACGACAGAAATTTCAATTAGTGCAAAAGACTTTAGTGGAAAAAGAATCAACCACGACGTTGCAAATCAAATGCATAATTTGAGAAAATGGCAACAAAGAGTTAGAGTTTCATCACCAAAAGAAAGAAGACTGGCAAATGTTTTAGTCAAGATGGGCGAAACATGTGACGGTCTAGGTCTTTCAAAAAATGTGTTAGAAACAGCTTCTATGATATACAGAAACTTGGATGGTCATATCGATGTAAAGGGAAAATCAGTAGTTAGTATTACTGCTGCTACAATTTACATGGCATGCAAACAATGTGATGTAGTAAGATCATTAGAAGAAATTTGCAGAGGAATATGTCCACCAAAAGATGTAAAATCAAAAACAAAACTTGCTTCTAGATACTATAGAACCATGGTAATGGAAATGGGACAATTAGCAGCCCCAGTAGTTACTATGGACAAATACATCTCAAAGATAGCAAACATGACACAAACCGAGGTAAGAGTTGAAAGACTAGCCTTGGAAATTGCAGAAAAAACTAAAGACAGCAGTATTGCAGATGGAAAAGCTCCAAATGGAATTGCTGCAGCATATCTGTATGTGTCATCAGTCCTACTTGGACAAAGTGTACTTCAAAGAGACGTCTCAACTATTGCAGGAGTCACAGAAGTCACTATCAGAAATAGATGTAAAGATATTCTAACAAGTTACAAACTCAAAATTACTTTGAGACCATCTCTGGCCAGATAATACACCCCCCCTCTTTTCATTTTATTATTATTAACTACGATTAGGATTAGCTAAATTTCGTCGACATTATATAGAGATGAGAATATATCGCATCATGGCAGTATTAGAAATTAAAGATCTTCACGTTAAAAGAGAAGGAAAAGAAATTCTCAAAGGAGTTAATCTAAAAACAGGTCCTGGAGAAGTTCATGCCATCATGGGACCAAATGGTTCTGGAAAAAGTACACTAGCTTACACATTACTTGCACATCCAAAATACGAAGTAACACAAGGAGATATTTTGATAGATGGCGAGAGCATTTTAGGATTAACTGCAGATGAGAGAGCAAAAAAAGGATTGTTCTTAGGATTCCAATATCCAACTGAAGTTTCAGGTGTAGGGTTTTCACATTTTCTAAGAACAGCTTATAATTCTCTTAGTAAAGCACTACAAGGAGACGATAGAGAAGTGTTCATCACAGTAAGAGAATTTCAAAAATATCTCAAAGAAAATTTAGAAAAAGTTGGATTAAAAGAAGAGTTCCTTTCAAGATATCTTAACGAAGGATTTTCAGGTGGAGAAAAGAAACGTGCAGAAGTATTGCAAATGGCAGTACTAAAGCCAAAAATTTCAATTTTAGATGAACCAGATTCAGGTTTAGATATTGATGCAGTTCAATCAGTAGCTAAAGCAATCAGTCAAGTTGCAGATAAAGATGCCACAATAATTATAATTACTCACTATACTAGAATTCTAAAATTCTTAGACAAGTTAGACTTTGTTCATGTCTTTGCTAGAGGACAAGTCCTAAAATCAGGTGAAGCAGATTTAGCAGACAAATTAGAAGCAGAAGGATACGACTGGGTTTTAGAGCAAACAGCATAATTAAAGAATAATAATTTCTAAAAAATATTGATTTACAAAGTAACAGTTGAATTCTCTAAAGAATTTCTAAAAGTTGATAAAAATCAAATCAATATTGGCGTTAAATCAAAACCAGTTAAAGGTGAAGCAAACAAAGAAATCATAAAAAAAATTGCAAAGCATTTCAAAACATCTACAATTAATGTAAAAATCAAATCAGGTCATAAATCACATGAGAAAATAATTGAAATATTACAATAGAGAATCAAGTTCTTCTTTAAATAGGGTTTCAAAATCGATTAAAATATGTCAGAAAAAGATGAACAATATTATTTTAGTTTCTCATTTTTCAAAGTAGATCCAAAATGGAGATGGATGGCAGATTTAGCAAAAGAAGAATCTGCAAAAGAAGTAGAAAATATTCTCAATAATTCAAAAATTATGTTTAGAACATATTCCAATCTAGGTCTAAGAGACGATACTGACTTTTTGTTTTGGTTTGCAGCAAAAACAGTTGAAGAAATTCAATTAGTTACTGAAAAATTATACAAGACAGTTTTTGGAAAATACATTATTCCATCTATGACATATTTGTCATGTACACGACCATCAATCTATGTTCAAGGGGCAAGAAAAGAACATGGTTTTCTTACAGGAATGGAACCAAAAAAACACGTAGTTGTTTACCCATTTACAAAAACAAGAGAATGGTATCTACTTGATAAAGAAAAACGCCAAGTAATCATGGATGAGCATATAGAGGTAAGTAAGAAATACCCACAAGTAGTCCTAAACACCACGTATTCTTTTGGAATTCATGATGAAGATTTCATGTTAGCATTTGAAGTGGACGACATTAGGGATTTCCAAGATTTGATTATGGATTTACGAGAAACTGAAGTATCAAAATATGTTAAAAATGATGTTCCAATGATCGTTTGTGTCAAAAAAGATATCGTCCCATTAATTACTAGTCTAGGATAATAATTTAAAATCAGGATTGCAAATCTTGGATAAACATAAATGATGAAATTATCCATTTTCAATAAATCACAATGAAATACAACAAACTTGGAAAAACAGACATCAAAGTATCAGAAGTTGGATTTGGTGCATGGGCAATTGCACTTGATTGGTGGGGAAAGAAAATTGAAGAAGATGAAGCAAAACGAATGCTAAAAAAAGCATATGATGTTGGAATAAACTTTTTTGAAACTGGTGATTTGTATGGAAAAGGATTAAGTGAAAAACTCATCGGTGAAGTTTTCAAAGATATGAGAGATGAAATA